>Ga0302164_10000680_pt1 | contig 11037 bp, 8 predicted proteins | sample I_Fen_E3_1_FD_193500 | JGI IMG/M metagenome (GOLD analysis project Ga0302164, IMG submission 193500) | Peat permafrost microbial communities from Stordalen Mire near Abisko, Sweden - I_Fen_E3_1 | ecosystem: Environmental > Terrestrial > Soil > Wetlands > Permafrost | place: Sweden: Abisko... | reverse complement strand
AAGGTACCAATAGTTCAGCCATAACCGCACCGGATAAAAAAATTGAAACCAAACAAACCAAACTCCGCAACGAGATTGAATACCTGGAAAAAAACTTTACGCAGCTAAAGAATGAATTTAATAAATACCTGGTTTCTGTATTATAAACAATACTTAGTTTAAAAGCGAAGCCAGCTTTTTTTCATTGAGTATAAAAATATTACCTTCTTTTATTTCTATCAGTTTTTCATTTTTAAAATCGCTTAGCGTACGTATCAGCGATTCGGTAGCTGTACCTGCAATATTGGCCAGGTCTTCGCGGGAGATATGCATGGAAAAAACAGCATCACTTTCTTTCTTGTATTTATTTTGAAGTGTGATCAGTGCATCGGCAACCCTTTTTCTTAAAGAATTATAAGCAATGCCCAGTAACTGCTCTTCTTTTTCAGAAACATTTTTGGCCAGCAGTTGTATAAATTTCTTTTGTACGGCGCTGTTGGAGTGCATCAGCTTTTCAAAATCTTCTTTTGGTATCACGGCAATTTCGGCATCTTCTATGGCTTCTGCATTTTCTTTATAAACCGATTCTTCCAGCAGGGCGGTATAACCAAAAAAGTCGCCTTCGTTAAAAAGGCCTACAGTAAGTTCCTTACCATCGTCATTGGTTTTAAAAATTTTTACTTTGCCTTTCTCAATATAAAATAACCGCACCGGGTGGTTGCCTTCCGTATAAATGATCTGTTTCTTTTTGTAATGGTTAATGTTGCCGCTTTCGGTTAAATATTGCAAAGCGTTTTTGCCACCAAATTCGCTCAGCATTTGTTGTACGCCTGCTGCACTGGCCTGGTATTCTTTTTTAAGCAACTCGGCTTTGTGCAACCGGCTTTCTACCGCATTCAATAATTCAATATCATTAAAAGGCTTGGTAATATAGTCGTCGGCACCCATTTCCATTCCTTTTCTAAAATCGTTACGTTCGGCCTTAGCAGTTAAAAAGATAAATGGAATACCCACCAGCTCAGGATTTTTATTGATAAGATGTAATACACCATAGCCATCCAGTACAGGCATCATCACATCGCAAATGATAAGGTCAACCTTTTTTTGAAGTGCTACCTCAATACCCTTTTTGCCATTTTCCGCTGTTGCCACAGTATATCCTGCCAGTTGCAGTATCTCTGCTGTATTTTCTCTTATCTCATCATTATCTTCAATAAGCAGTAAGTGCTTCATATAAATGGTTATTATTTGGTAAAGGTTATGGAATGGTAAATTTAATAATAAATTCTGTTCCTTTTTCTAATTGGCTGGTATAGGTAATTTGCCCGTTCATCAATTCAATGTATTTGCTTACAATATGCAGCCCCAGACCGGTGCCCTGTATATTGGAAGCATTGGTACCTCTGAAAAAACGTTCAAATAAATGCTCCTGGTCGTCTTTAGAAATACCAATGCCGCTGTCTTTAACAGTAATAACGATTTCTGTTTCAAGTGTGGTGCTGGTAAATATGATGATGCCTTTTTCGGGAGAAAATTTAATGGCATTAGACAAAAGGTTGAGTACTACATTTCTTAATAATGCAGGGTCAAGATTAACAATGGCTTCGCCATGATGGCTGTATTGGATATGCTGGCCCGGCTTTACAAGGTTCTGCATTTCGGCAACAACCGTTTCCAGCATTTCTTTTATATTAAATTGGGTGTAGTGTGCCGTAATTTTTCCATCTTCAATTTTGCCGATAGATAAAAATTCATTGAGCAGGTCTGTAAGATTGTTTACTGATGTTTTAATGCGCTGGATATGTTTATCCCGGTTTTCCTGCTGTACCGTTTCGGTATATTTTGCCACCAGCGATGCCGAAGAAAGTATGGTACTTAAAGGCGTACGAAATTCGTGCGATGCCATAGAAACAAAGCGGCTTTTAAGGTCGCTAAGTTCTTTTTCTTTGCTTAATGCCTTGGTCAGTTCTTCTTTTGAATTTTGCAGCTGCACCAGGGTTTCCTGCAGTTGCTGCGTACGCAATTCCACTTTTTGTTCCAGGTCGTCATTAAGCTCTTCAATTTTTAAATTGATTTCTGCCAGTTGTTCCTTTTGCTCCACTACTGCATTTTCAATTTCCTTTCGCTTAGTAATATCACTAATAAAAGCAATAGCAAAACTGCCCTCATCGGCGCCATAGTGGCTTAAGCTGATCTCTACCGGAAATTCGGTGCCATCTTTTTTTATTCCAAACAGGTCTTTACCAATACCCATGGGCCTGCGCTCGGGTTTTTTGCTGTAATGCTCCAGGTGCTTATCGTGGTTGTGGTGATACCGGGATGGTATCAGGGTGTCCACTTTTTTACCAATCAGTTCTTCTGGCCTGGCATAGCCAAACTGGCTAAGCAAAAAATTATTGGCCATGGTAATATCCCCCTTATCAGTAATTACCAATATGCCCATAGAAGCATATTGAAACAGGGCTTCAAACTTTTCTTTTTCTTTTAAAAGTATATGTGCTGATGTGTATACCAATAGTTTACTTTTTCTGATGCTGTCCTTTTAAATTCGCTAATTTAAATACTACTGCAATAAATTTAGTGTGTTTCAGAAACCAGGTTAAAAGGCCGGGCGACTATGCATTAGTCTATTATGTATAAAAATACAACAACAAGCCCAGAATATAGAAAATTAAAGGCGGACTTTTAAGGGTAAGAAAATGATTTGTATAAAACAGAACCGCTTTTGTGGTAGTTACAATGATATTGTGGTAAAGCTTCCCCTGATAAACGGGTTTAACGCCCGATAATTTTAAGCAGTTGTTGCTTATAAGTTTCAGAAACAGGAAGCACGGTATTTTGAATATGGATACGGTCTTTCTCCAGGGTATCAATTTTATTAATGGCCACCATATACGATTTGTGCACCCTGCAAATAATAGCAGCCGGTATGTCCTGCTCCAGCTCGGTAAAAGTTTGCAGTGTCATGATTTTTTTATTGATAGTATGAATTTTCCGGTAATCCCTCATCCCTTCTATAAACAATACGTCGTTGAAATATATTTTTTCCAGCCGGTGCGCCGTTTTTACAAAAAAGAAATCACTAACCACAAGCGTTTGCTGCAGCGCAATATGTTGCTGTACTTTATCAGCAGCCAGTAAAAAACGGTCAAAACTAAAAGGCTTCAGCAGGTAGTCGGTAACATTAAGGTCGTAACCCTTTAAAGCAAAATCGGGATAAGCAGTGGTAATGATGATATGGCTTTTAATGCGGATGGATTCCAGCAACTGTATGCCGGAGCGTTCGCCCAGGTTAATATCCAAAAATATAAGATCAGGTGTATTGGATTGTAAAAAACTAAAGGCATCAACAGCATTATCAAATGTGGTCACAATATGTAATGCCGGTATTTTTTTTATATAACCCACCGTGCGCTCCAGCGCAAGGGGTTCATCTTCCACCACAATACAATTAATTTTCATCTGCGTAAACGGTTAATTGTACTTTAAAAACAGGGCCATCTTTTTTTACAGCCAGCAGGTGTTTGCCCGGGTATAGCAGATCCAGCCTTTTTTGTATCAGGCTGTTGCCGGCACCACCCGATTCTTGCGTTGCCAGCGGGTTATCGCTGCAATAATTTTCGCAGTAAAAATCCAGGGCTTTATCACCGGCACTTATCTTTATCACAATGGCAGTTTCATTTTTTTTGCTGCCCGAATGTTTAAATGCATTTTCTATAAACGGGATGAACAGCATTGGTGCAATCATCCATTTTGAGGTATTGCCCTGGGTGGAGTATTGCACAAAATTGGCATTGGCCGTTCTTATTTTTTGCAGGTCGATATATTTGTTGATATAAGTGAGTTCTTTTTGCAGCGGAATGGTGGTGGTTTTGGTTTCGTACAGCATAAACCGCATAATGTCTGATAATTTATTGAGGTATGCAGAAGCTTTTGCGGCATCCTTCTCAATCAGCACATCTATATTATTAATGGTATTGAACAAAAAATGAGGATGAAGCTGGGATTTTACCAAAGCCAGTTCAGTTTCAAAATTCTTTTGCTGCAACGCTTCTTTAATTTTTATATCGCCATACCAGGTAATAAAGCCCTTCATCACCAAAGCAATAACACCATGTATTAAAGCCAGCATACTCATAAACAGCAATACATTCAGCAGTACGGTTATATTACTGTTGATCGCCACATTGCCCAGGGTTAATACATTTAAGCTGATGATACCAATAATGCCCGATAGCAGGATAGTGATTAAGCCCGCAATACAAAGCGCCACGATCTTTTTTTTAGAAAGGTACCTGTTAAACAAAAGAGCATAAAAAGTATAAAAACTTGCCAATGCCGGCAGCACCGTTATACAACCCATGAGCCTGATAACACCAAATATTTTTTGATGGCCCTGCGCAATGGTTTTTACACCACCGGCATTTAAAAAAAGAACGAACAGGGTAAGCAGCAACAGGTACAATATCCAATAGCCGGCATGTAAAAAAATAATGGCAGATCGCTTCATGTGCAATAAATATGTTACCCCTTTTCTTTTTTGGTAAGGTACATTATATAGCCAACAATTGAAATAAGGATAAAATAACCCACCGCCATTACATGAATATTTATGGCTGGAATGGCAGCCCGGCCATTGGTTTGATTTTTTAAAAAATTAAGCATGCAGTACGCATAGGGGATTAAATAACCAAATTTCCAGGATAGCGCACCTAAGGAAGCTATCCATAAACCAAAGCCAATACCAACCGGCACCAAAAAATTTTTATACTTTAAACTCAGCAGGTATTGCAGTGCAACAATAGGAAGGCAATCCATAAAATAATACCCGTCTTCTTTAAGCACAGCTGCAAAGGGAAGCTGCGCTGCTGGATAGGGAACACCCTTTACCAGTAAATAAGGAATAAGTGCACTTAAATAAATACCAATATTGAATAAAATAAAAAACTGTACCACCATTATAACGATCACCAGCAGTTTGCTAAAGAAAATAGAAGTAAAGCTAAGCGGTGCGGTATGCAATTGTTTCCAGGTATTGTTTTTATATTCCAGCTGGGTAATTAAACTGGTGGCCAGTATAACGCCAACAGGCAATAAAAAAATGGCCATCGATTCCCACGAACTTTGCCATAGCTGGTTCCAAAAACCTTCTTTGGCATATAATGCCGGCAACTGTTTATAATGAACCAGTCTCGCAATGATGATGATAATTGGTGTAAAAAATCCACCCACAATTACTAACCATGAAGACAGGCTGCGTTTCTTTTTCAGCCATTCGCTTTGAAAGCTGTGTATAAATGAAATAATCATGTATTAATTATTGATGAGTTCCATAAAAATTGATTCCAGGTCGTTTTTTATAATGCCTGCTTCATACACTTCTATTCCATTATTTACCAATTGCTGTATAATTTTTGCAGTAATATTTTTTGAAACCGCAGGAATGATCACTTTACCATCTGCAACCTGCGGCAACAAATCATTATCCCTGATGATTTGCAAAGTTTGCATGGTGTTATTGGTTTCAAAAACTATCGACAGCGCTTCCTGTTGTTTACTTTTTAAATCATCCAGAGTTCCCTGGAACATCATTTGCCCCTTATTGATAACACCCACATGCGAAACCAGTTTTTCTATTTCTGCAAGTAAATGGCTCGATAGTAAAATAGTAATGCCCTGCTCCTGGTTAAGTTGTAGTAATAATGATCTTATTTCAATCATACCATTGGGGTCTAATCCATTGGTGGGTTCATCTAAAACCAATAATTCCGGGTTATGCAGTAGTGCCACAGCAATGCTCAACCTTTGTTTCATACCTAATGAAAACTGGCCGGCTTTTTTATTACCAGTATCTGCCAGGCCAACCAAATGCAATACAGCGGCAATACGCTCTTTGGGGCACTGATAAATTTTTTGCCATAATAGCATATTCTCGGTAGCAGTAAGGTGTCCGTAAAGTGAAGGGCTTTCAATTAATGAACCCACTTGTTTTAAAATGGCCACCCGGTTTTGTTCAAGCGCTTTTCCAAAAATCAATATCTCACCCTGTTGTTGCTTCAGCAATCCCAGCAGTAATCTTAATGTGGTGGTTTTGCCTGCACCATTGGGCCCAAGAAATCCGTAAATAGATCCCTTGGGCACCTGCAGGTTAATGGTTTGCAGCACGGCAGCCTGTGCCGAAAAATTATGGCTAAGCTGCCGGGTTTGTACACAATACATGGTGTTTTGTTTAATGGCTTTACTTTAAACAAAGAAAACAACATAGTTATTAAAATAAAAAACTGTTCTGCAAACTGCCTTAATTATCCTGCAACTGCACTTTGAAGAGTTGTATTAATCAGAGTGCAAGTCCCCTCCTGGAACATCCCGATTTTTCGGAAGGGGTTGTGGCAATGTCGTTAAATTAAGCACTTTCAGTGCTTGTTTGGAACGCAGATTTTTATGATAAATAAGATTTTCGCTGATAGATTATAACTTATCATGATCATCTTAACAATCTGCGTTCCAATAAAAAGACGCCGCAGGCCACTTAACTTAATGACATTGGGGATCGGGCCTGTATTTGCCGGGAAAAGTGTATTTTGCATTATAGATATGAACCATTGCTCCACCATAGTATTTTTAACTGCACATTTTGCATGGATGTACCGCGGGCTAAACAGCATGCCCGATTATTAAGCCGCCGCTGCTTAATAGATTCCTTGATTTACATTTTTAAATAAAAATATTTCTTGTATGAATAGTACATTACAAGTATCCGTAACATCTGAAGTGGGTACTTTAAAACGGTTGCTGGTGCACAGCCCGGATAGTGGATTAGGTAAAGTGGTACCTTCAAAAGCGCAGGACTGGTTATTTGAAGATATCGTGCATTTAGAAACCATCCGAAAAAACGAATATGATTATTACACCAAGATATTATTGTATTTTCTTGACCCCGAAAAAATAAAAGGCAAACTTGATACTATAGATGCCGAATCAAATAAAAGGGCTTTTTATAAACCCGACCATGATGATTTTCATAAAAGCGATAAGGTAATAGAACTGCAATGGTTACTGGCAGATATTTTACATGACCCCCGTCTTAAAACAGAATTGGCTTCTTCGGTTTGTGCCATAGAAGGTTGTTCTTACCATGCACAAAAAGAGCTGAGCAGCTATTCGCCCAAAGAGCTGGCTAAAACTTTTGTATCAGGTACGTCGGTGGATAAGCAATTGTTATTTGCCCCCATACCCAATTTTATTTTTACAAGGGATATTGGCATTACTATTAATAACTACATCCTGCTGAACAAGCCCGCCAAAAAAGCACGGACGAGAGAAGCGCTGCTGGCAAAATACATTTTCTTTAATCATCCTTTATTTGCAGCGTATAAAAATAATATCATTGAACTGAGCGACAGCCAGCACAGTTTTTTATTGCCCAAAGAAGACGATGATAAAAAAGTAACTTTAGAAGGCGGCGATATTATGGTGGTGAGCGACAAACACTTACTGGTGGGGGTAAGCGAAAGAACCACACTGGAAGCAGCTGTAAAAATTACCAATACCATGTTTGAGATGGGCATTGTTGAAAAAGTAACCATCGTAAAAATTCCCAAAAAGAGAGATTACATGCATATTGATACCGTGTTTACCCAGGTAAAAAAAGATGTGTGGGTAATGTTGGGCAATTTTAGCCGTAAGGCAGTATTACATGAAGATGCCAATGCCATTGAAAGATTGCTGGAAGTAAAGAAGGAGGAAAAAATAAAGATCATGCAGTTTCGTAAAAGTATGCCGGATACCCCTGTGCATTTTGAAAGCCTGGAAGATTTATTAATTGATATTAGCAAAACAGATTTAAAATGCAGGGGTGAAGTAAAGATCATCTTCAGTGGCAATAATGAATTTCCCTATAGTGTAAGGGAGCAGTGGACCGATAGTTGTAATGTACTGGCACTTAAAGAAGGTGTGGTATTAGGCTACGACCGCAATGATAAAACTACCGAAGCCTTTGTAGCCAACGGTTTTAAAACAGTGCACGTAAAAGAATTAATAGCACAACTGGAAGCCGGGACTATAACACCTGAAGCCATAACCGATACATTGATACTAATGCCTTCGGCAGAATTATCCCGTGCAAGAGGTGGGTTTCATTGTATGAGTATGCCATTGCTGAGGGAAGGGTTGCTGTAAAGTAAATAAAGTATATAAAGTATATAGAGTATTGAGTACAGTGCGGCAAGTACAAAGGTTTAAGTAAAAACTACTACAAAAAATTAAGATCGTTACTGTTGATATGGTGCAAACTCACGACTGACCATTCACCATTCACGATTGACCATTCACGATTCACGTTATGCAAAACACATCCCACTTATTGATGATACGCCCCGTTAAGTTTGCTTACAATGCACAAACGGCAGTAAACAATAGTTTCCAGGTAGCCTCAAACGATGCCACCGTGCAGCAAAAAGCATTGCAGGAGTTTGATGCTTTTGTAAAAAAATTGCTGGCCAATGGTATTGATGTAACGGTGGTACAGGATACTGCAGAACCACATACACCCGATTCTATCTTTCCCAACAACTGGATTTCCTTTCACGAAGGAGGCGGTATTTTTTTATACCCCATGTTTGCCGAAAACAGGCGGCAGGAAAGAAAACAGGAAGTGCTGGATGCGGTCAGTAAAAAATTTATTATTACCAGCACCAATGATCTTACTGCCAGCGAAAATGACAATATTTTTTTAGAAGGTACCGGCAGTATGGTTTTAGACCGCACCAATAAAATTGCCTATGCCTGCCTCTCACCACGTACCGATAAAAATTTGTTGCAACATTTTTGCAGCAAAGCAGGATTTACCGCAATAAGTTTTACTGCCAACGACGAAAACGGCGATGCCATTTACCATACCAATGTAATGATGTGTGTGGCAGATAAATTTGTGGTGATCTGTTTAGAAAGTATTACCGATGCAAATGAAAAAGCGGTTGTTATTAAAGCCATTGAAACCAGTGGAAAAGAAATTATCGCCATCTCCTTTAAACAAATGAACCAGTTTGCGGGTAATATGTTACAGGTAATGAATGAAGCCGGGCAACACTTTTTAGTAATGAGTACACAGGCATATGAAAGCTTAACCAGTGAGCAGGTTAAAATACTGGAAAACTATAACTCCATTATCCATAGCAATATTAAAACTATCGAAACCAATGGCGGTGGCAGTGCCCGCTGTATGATGGCCGAGGTGTTCCTGCCATTAAGATAAGCATCAACCATTCAAATTTTTTTTCTGCAACACCACTTTCCCTGTGGGTGATATTGATTTGCCAAAAACTTTTTGTTATTACTATCCGTCATTTGGAAAGGTTTCCAAATAGCGGGTAGTCATTCTCTTTCAATAATATGACGGGAATCATTTTTTCTCTTGAATTATATCACAATCCTGTAGACAGCTAGATTTTAACTTGCTGCTGTAAAAAATTCACTTTTCAAGGTGGCCGTTGGCCATTTTGTAAAACTATCTATATGGCTGCAACAGACATTACCAAAGGCGTCGACCTTTCCACACATGCGGAAGGCACCGGCCCCAACAGATTTCGCCGACCAGTTTATGTTGATTTTATGCCCCCGTGCAACAGCGCCTGCCCTGCAGGTGAAAACATACAAGGCTGGTTATCGCATGCCCAGGCAGGCAATTATTTCGAAGCTTTTCAAACCCTGGTGGAAGACAATCCTTTTCCGGCAATCATGGGCCGGGTTTGTGTAAAACCCTGCGAAACGGGTTGCAACAGAAACCACATCGATACTACTATTAACATCCATGCGGTAGAAAGATACATCGGCGATGAATCAATCAACCAGCAATGGCAGATACGGTATAATGTAAAACCTACCGGTAAACGGGTGCTGGTAGTTGGTGCAGGCCCCGGTGGTTTATCTGCTGCGTATCACCTTACCCGTATGGGGCATACTGTAGAAATATTTGAAGCAGGCGGCCACCCCGGTGGTTTATTATGGACCGGTGTTCCCGAGTACCGCTTACCCAAAAATATCCTGGATGCCGAGGTTAACCGTATTGTAAATATGGGGATAAAGATCAGCCTCAATCATAAAGTGGAAGATATAGCACGTGAAAAGGCTTCAGGAAATTTTGATGCCGTGTACTTATCGATTGGTGCACAGCTGATACGTAAGGAAGATTTTGAGCATGATGATTCGGTATATATCACCAATGCTTTTTCTTTTTTTAATGAAATGAAAAATAATGCCTCACCCTTTACCAGGAAAAAAGTAGTGGTATATGGTGGTGGCAAACTGGCTTTATACCTTGCCCGTATTGTAAAAAGATTTGGATCGGATGTGGCTGTTTATTTTGCAGGCGATAAAAAAATGATGCCCGCTTATGATTACGAAACTGAAGATGCACTGGCAGAGGGTGTGGATGTACAATTATTGCAAAGTATAAAAAGCATTACAAAGAATAAAATAACACTGGAGAAACAAAAGGTAGACAAAGGAAAAGCAATAGGCACCGGCGAAATGGAAACGATAGATGCCGATGTATTGATCATTGCCAACCGCCAGGAATCTGATTCTGGTTTTTTACGCAATGTAACCGGTATAAAAATAAATGATGATGGTACGGTAGCAATAGATGCACAACGCATGACTGGTGGCGAAGGTATTTTTGCCGGTGGTGATATGTTGCCCGGCGAAAACAGGAGCTCAACCATTGCCATTGGCCAGGCAAAAAAAGCAGCCAAGTACATTGATGCTTTTTTAAAACAAGAAGTATTTCAAAGACCAGACAAACATCCTACAGCAGGGTATCGTAAACTGCACATGTGGTACCAAACCGATGCTCCTCAAAAAGAGCAGGATAAACTGGCACCTAAAGAAGCCGTAAAAAGTTTTGAAGAAATAATCGGCGGCTTATCCGAAGCCGAAGCAAAATTTGAAGCACAGCGCTGCCTTAGTTGTGGTAATTGCTTTGAATGTGATGGCTGCTTTGGTGCATGTCCCGAAGATGCTATTATAAAACTGGGTAAGGGCAACCGTTATAAATTTAAT
>Ga0302164_10000678_pt1 | contig 11052 bp, 7 predicted proteins | sample I_Fen_E3_1_FD_193500 | JGI IMG/M metagenome (GOLD analysis project Ga0302164, IMG submission 193500) | Peat permafrost microbial communities from Stordalen Mire near Abisko, Sweden - I_Fen_E3_1 | ecosystem: Environmental > Terrestrial > Soil > Wetlands > Permafrost | place: Sweden: Abisko... | reverse complement strand
AGAAAAAGGAAAAATTTATTTAAACGAATGGAAGTAAATTTCCTGCACAAAAAAGTTTAGCGTTTATTTATACCTGCGGTTTTACCAGTAAGCTTGTTTTATCTATCTTCATTGTATAAAATAAAGCTCATGCAAAAATTTGTCCTCACTTTTATTGGCGTAATTTTTTTATTTAGTGGTGCTGTTGCACAGGAAGAAGTAGGTATTGATACCAAGTATGATCCCCATGCTTTGTTTTCCCCATTGTTTTATCCGGTAGGCGGAACCATCAGTAGGGCAGCTACCGGCGAACCCAATGTAGGCTACTGGCAAAACAAAGCCGACTATCAAATCAATGCTTCACTAAATGACGTAACACATGAAATAAGTGGCAATGTAACCATAACCTATAAAAATAATAGCCCTCATGTGCTGCCTTTTTTATGGCTGCAGCTGGAGCAAAACCTGTTTAATAAAGACAGTCGCGGACAGGCCCGCATGCCTGTTGACAGCAGGAGCCGCTATGGTGATAGCAAAAGCGCTTTTAGCGGAGGTGATAAAATTACCAGCGTAACGTACGAAGATGGCACTCCTGCAGATTACCTCATTACTGATACAAGGATGCAGGTGCGTTTACACAATCCCGTTAAGCCCGGCGGTGATGTGATCAAATTAAAAATTGCTTTTTCTTTTACCTTGCCAGAATATGGTGCCGACCGTTGCGGTATTTTAAAAACCAAAAATGGCGAAATTTTTACCGTGGCACAGTGGTATCCTAAAATGTGTGTGTTTGATGATGTGCGTGGCTGGAATACTGACCCTTACCTTGGGCCAAGCGAATTTTATTTAGAGTATGGCGATTTTGATGTAGCCCTTACCGCACCTGCAAGCCATATTGTGGTGTGCAGCGGCGAATTACAAAATGCTGCCGAAGTATTAACGGCAACACAGATTACAAGATTAGATGAAGCCAGGAAAAGTGATAAAACGGTAATGATAAGAACAGAAAAAGAAGTTACCGATCCTGCATCAAGGCCGTCAGCAACAACTTTAACATGGAAATATAAAATTATCAATGCAAGAGATGTGGCCTGGGCTTCTTCTAAAAGTTTTATATGGGATGCCGCTAAAATGAATTTACCCAGTGGCAAAACTTCTTTGGCAATGAGTGTGTACCCTGCAGAAAGTAATACTAAAAAAGGCTGGAGCCGTGCTACTGAATATACTAAAGGCAGTATTGAAAATTACAGCAAACGCTGGTACGAATTTCCTTACCCTGTTGCAACCAATGTGGCCAGTAATGTAGGCGGAATGGAATACCCCGGTATTGTGTTTTGTGGCAGCAAGGCTACCAACGAAGGTTTGTTTGGTGTAACCGATCATGAGTTTGGACATACCTGGTTTCCAATGATAGTGGGAAGTAATGAACGCAGGTATGGCTGGATGGATGAAGGTTTTAATACTTTCATTAATTCATTGGCCGATGACGATTTTAACAAAGGAGAATATAAAAATCCTGCTACCAATATGGAAGGCACGGCCGGCTATATGTTTGGAGAGCGTACAGAACCCATTTTTTTAACGCCTGATGCGATGAAAGAAGGCAATATAGGAATTGCACTGTACATGAAACCGGGCTATGGTTTAGAATTATTACGCAATGAAATTTTAGGCCCCGATCGTTTTGATTATGCCTTCAGAACTTATATTAAACGCTGGGCATTTAAACATCCCACTCCATGGGATTTTTTCAGAACGATGGAGAATGTTGCAGGAGAGGACCTGGCCTGGTTTTGGAAAGCTTGGTTCATTGAGAACTACCGCCTGGACCAATCCATTGTTTCTGTAAAATATGATAAAGATGCAGCTTCAAACGGAGCCATTGTTACCATTGCCAATTTAGAAGAAATGGCCATGCCGGTAAATATTACTTACGAAACAATGAGCGGTACCAAGGGTACTGTAAAATTACCGGTAGAGATATGGAATAACACTGCTTTTTTTAAAGTAAAATTGCCCACAACAGAAGAATTAAGATCGGTAGAGATTGATGCAGCCAAAGTTTTTCCGGATATCAATTTTAAGAACAACGTTTGGAAAGCTAACTAAACATGAAGTATAAACAGGTATTTTTTATCTGGCTTTTGGCGGATGCGTTTTTAGCGGCAGGCCTTTTGTGCTTTGCCGTTTATGAACTGGTTGCCGATGGCGCCAGCAATGATGACCTGTGGATGGCTTTATGGGCCGCCGGTTTGGGTATTTGTTTTTCATTACCATCTTTGCTGGTGATGCTGCTGTTTCATTTTGTATTTACCAAAAATGCAAAGCATACTGATGAATACAGAATGCCTTACATAGCGTTGATCATTTGCATCAATATGCTGTACCTGCTGATTAGTCAATACTGGTTTGGCATGACGGAAGAGTTCAATGTTTTTTATATTGGCACTACATTGGCGGGTTTCCTGGCTTTTTACATTGTAGATAGAAAATTTAGAAAGAAAGCGGCCTTAGGTAAAAAACAAACCGATTTGGTATGAGATGGTTGTTCGTAACTATTTTAATCATTGGTAATTATTATTCCTTTGCACAGCATGCATCCATTTCTAAAAAAGGAATGGATTATGACTCGCTGATAAGGGCAAGAGAGGAGCAGGCAATAGGTAAAAAATTTGCAGCCTTTTCTGCCATGTATAAAAACAATATTTTTTCTAATGATAATGTATCAGGTAAAACCGTTTTTGTTAACTTATGGTTTGCCGCATGCCCACCTTGTATGGCTGAAATGGGGGCACTGAATGCATTATACGATTCACTTAAAAACAGGCCGAATTTTGAATTCATCTCATTTACTTACGATTCGCAAAAGACCATTGATTCTGTAGTTAAACGGTATCATATTCAATATAAAGTGCTGCAGGTAACGCAACAGGATTGTTACAGGTTGAACCAGAATAGTGGCTTCCCCACCAGTTTAATTGTTGATGGCCAAGGCATCATTAAATACTTAAATGTTGGAGGTTATTCAGAAACAGAAAAGGTTAAGCAGTCTGTATTTGACCTGTATTATCAAAGGTTGTTAAAGGAATTATAGTTATTGCTATAGCGTTGAATATTATAGTATTAAAAAGATGCTCTTCCCTGAAATAATCCAGAGATTGGCTATTCTGGATTTTCTTCATAACTCACCAAATACAACAAGCATTTTCCGTAGGCAACTTTGTTAAAAAGTGGGGCATAATTTTAAATTGTTATTCTGCTATTAAAAGTCAGTAAAATTATTAGCTTTGTATTCAAAGGATCAAAGACTCAAATATAACAGTACTTAGTTTTTCCGGTAATCAATTAATATAAGCCCTGCTGCTAACCAATGACCACCCTTATTATCCAACCTGACTGAAATCAGTATTTTTTATACCCTGATTTTTACCTTTAATTCAACAAAGAAAAAACGGTTTGTAATACTGAATATTCCTCACACTTAAAACATAAGCTATATGGTTACAGCAACACAACAACAGCCCCTGATTGATGAATGTAAAGCTTTGTATGAATCACTGGCCACGTACAGCAAGAACATAAAGAAAATGAAATCAGAATTGTATTTTTTTGCCCCGGGAAAAACCGATCACGAAACATTGCTAGGGGTGGAACATTTTCACAACCAGTTTCATATTCAGCTCATCAACATCCACGACCTTAAACACGAATTAAAACATCACATCAGCGAAACCGAACGGTATCCCAATATAGGTCACCGTATCCCACACCATCATATCAAGGAAAAAATCGACATTCTTATAGCCGACCTTGATAAACTGGAACAGGAATTTCATCAGTTTATCACCACATAACTTTTTATAATTACCAGCCAGTCTGACCAGACTGGCTGGTTGCTTTAAAGAGTATCCCTTCATTATTAAAACAACTTTTATGGCAACCTACGATTCTAACCACGTAAAAAACATAGCCTTGCTGGGGCATGCCGGCTGTGGTAAAACCACCATAGCCGAATGCATGCTGTTTGAAGCAGGCATTACAAAACGCAGAGGTACTGTTACTGCAAGAAATACAGCCAGCGATTATCATGAGCTGGAAACAGAACGGCAGAGTTCTGTTTTTTCATCACTGATGCATACACCCTGGAAAGACTATAAAATAAATATTATTGATACCCCCGGCTATGATGATTTTGCCGGTGAAGTAATCAGCGCTTTACGTGTAGCCGACACAGGTATAATGGTACTTAACGGTGCCATGGGGGTGGAAGTGGGCACGGATGTAATTTGGGAATACACCAATACTTTTAAAACCCCCACCATATTTGTAGTAAACCAGGTGGATAAAGACGAGGCCGATTTTGATAAAACCCTGCGGGAAGCAAAAGCGCATTTTGGCCCTGCAGTGGTGGCCGTGCAATACCCTGTGCAAACCGGTGCAGGTTTTGATGGTATTGTAGATGTACTGAACATGGTGTTGTATCGGTATAAACCAGAAGGCGGCAAACCAGAAAAATTACCGATTCCTGATAGTGAAAAAGATAAAGCCGAGCAATTGCACCGTGAACTGGTGGAAACCATTGCCTCTAATGACGAAGGCCTTATGGAAAAATATTTTGACCAGGGCGAATTAAGTGAGGAAGAAATGAAAGCCGGCCTGCATACCTCTATGATCAGGCACGACATATTTCCTTTATTCTGTGCATCGGCAGAAAAAAACAGGGGTGTTGGCCGCATCATGAGTTTTATAGATTATGTATGCCCGGCACCTAATGAAATGCCCCCGCAAAAAACAACCAGCGGCGGATTGCTGCCTTGCGATACTAACGGTCCCGCATGCATCTTTATTTTTAAAACGATTATAGAACCGCATATAGGAGAATTGAGTTTGTTTAAAGTATATAGCGGTACTTTAAAAGCAGGCACCGAATTAGTAAATGAAAATACGGGGGTTACGGAAAAGATCAACCAGTTGTTTTTACTGGAAGGGCATGGCAGGGTGCCTGTGCAGGAACTGGCCGCCGGCGATATTGGTGCTACTATTAAATTACGTTCCACTCATGTAAATAATACATTGCATGATAAAGGTGCTAACATAGAACTGGAACCCATACAATTTCCACATCCCAATGTTACCGTAGCTATCAGCGCAATAAATAAAGGTGATGAAGAAAAATTATCGCAGGCATTGCACACCTTACAAGAAGAAGATGCCACTGTGCAATTTGAGGTGTCGCCCGAACTGAAACAAACTTTATTGCATTGCCAGGGCGAATTGCACCTGCAGGTAATTCAATGGAAGATTGAACATATTCATAACCTGGAAGTGAAATTTGAACGGCCAAGAATTCCTTACCGCGAAACTATAGGTCAAATGGCAGAATCTACTTACCGGCATAAAAAACAAAGTGGTGGGGCAGGACAATTTGCAGAAGTATTCATGCGCATTGAACCCTGGTATGAAGGTATGCCTGATCCTTCCGGGTTAAATGTAAGGCACCGTGATGAAATTAATTTGGACTGGGGCGGTAAACTGATATTTTGCAACTGTATTGTAGGTGGAGCAATTGATGCCCGTTTTTTACCTTCTATTTTAAAAGGTGTGATGGAAAAAATGCAGAATGGCCCGCTTACCGGATGTTATGTACGGGATGTACGAGTTTGCGTGTTTGATGGTAAAATGCATCCTGTGGATAGTAATGATATCTCTTTTAAAATAGCAGGCTTACAGGCTTTCAGAATGGCATTTATGGACGCAGCACCGCAATTGCTGGAACCGGTGTACCAGGTAGAAGTGCTTTGTCTTGATGAACAAGTGGGCGCTGTAATGGGTGACCTGCAAACAAGATTGGGCGTAGTGGAAGGAATGGAAGCTGAGGGTAATTTTCAAAAGATCACTGCTAAAGTACCATTGGCCCAAATGCACCAGTATTCATCATCGCTGCGTAGTTTAACGCAGGGACGTGCACGCTTTACCATGCATTTTGATTCTTATTCGCCGGTGGCTTATGATGTTCAGCGCAAACTTACTGAGGCACATGGCAAACATGAATTGATGTTGCAGGATTAGGCCATCAATTTGCAGAAGTAATAACTTTAATAAAGCCCGGCAGTAAAAACTGCCGGGCATCTTCTCTATAACTATAAACTAAAACAAAACCCTTTAATTGCCAGCGCCAACTCTTTGTTGCTCTTCTTCTGTAGCCGATTTGCGGCGGCTTTGGCCCTGTTGTTTGCCAAAGCGGTACGTAAAGTTTACACCATATTGGCGGTTGTCCCACGTGTTCCGGATATCAATATCAACAGTGCCATATTTTGTAATGCCATGATAACGCTGCCAGTTAAAGGGATCACGTGCATTAATGCGAAGGCTGCCTTTACCTTTTAATAAATTGTTTTTTGCAAGACCAAAATTCATTTGCCCCATGGGATAGGAGAGTGATAGCTGTTCCACAGTTTTGTAACGGTACCAGCCACTGATCTCTCCGCTCCATCCTTTGCCAATGGTAAAGTTATTATTAACGTTAAGGGTAAACGAAGTAAAAGCAAGATCAAGCGGAACCACTTCGGGTTTGCCGGTTTCGTTGCTGATGTAAGTGCCGGTATAGTGATTGCGGTACACATTGCCATAAAGATTGGCATTCCACCATTTATAAAATTTAACCGGTGTACTTATAGCTATACCTGCATTGGTATACTTTGCAATATTATCGGATGTAAGAAAACCAATGATCTCGCCGTTAGAACCTTTTTTACGATTGATGATCTGCGAAATAACATCAGTGGTGTTAGAATAATTCAGCGTAGTATTTAATTTGCCTTTGTAACTATGCGTCAGTTCATAATTATAAGAAAACTGCGGTGTAAGATAAGGATTGCCCTGCCTGTAACTTAGCGAATCGAGGAAGAAGGTAAAGGGGTTCAGGTCCTGGTAATTGGGGCGTTGTAACCTTCTGCCTGCAGATGCGGTAAGTGTATTTTTGTCATTGAGCGTATAGGTTGCATATATAGTGGGGAACAGGCTCACATAATTTCTTGTTACCGAAGAATTGTCTATTGCCTGCACTCCCTTGGTATTGGTATTTTCTGCCCTTAAGCCGGTTTGTATATTCCATTTTTTAATCTGTTTATTCAAATTGATATAAGCGGCATTGATGTTTTCTTTATACACAAAATGATTGTTCCTTGCATCAGGTATCCAACCATTGCCCGCTTTACGCACATATTCCACCAGGTTATCAGAAGTAACATAGCTGGACTTGATACCGGTCTCTAACCGTAATCCATTTTTATACGTATGCACAAAATCTGATTTTAAAGAATAAATATCAATGGTGGAGGGAAGATGACCATTCAAAAACATAGAGTCGGAAGTTTTGTTATTATTGCCATCAAAAAAACCGGTGCTTAATTGCTGATCAGAAGTATTATTATAGCGGGAGTAATCCAGGTCAAGCGTTAGCTCGGTACCGGTGGTATCAAATGTATGTTTGTAATTAAAGTTGGCACCATAATTATTCCAGCTCAGTTTATTAAATATTTCTGTATTCAGCTTTGAAAAAGGCACCCCGGCAAGCGTGGTATACGTGGTATTGGTTAAAGGATGTGGCCTGCCTGCAAAAAGAAAACCATTCAGTACGATGCCGAAAGTGTTTTTTTTGTTCGGTGTAAAATCCAACCCGGTTTTTAACGTGTAATTATTATTCCTGAAACGGAAATAAGTATTTACATTATTGATACTGTCGATGGCCTTACTATCCCTGTAATAACGGCTTACAAGTGCCAGCGCACTTCTTCCTTCACGATAATTATATACCCCATTGGTAAAAAAGTTGACCTTGTTTTTCCTGTAATTAAAGTTTACAGAAACACTGGGCTTCCAGGTCATCTCTTCGTTACCATTATGCCGGAAAAGTGAATTGGTGGTGCCAATAGCTATGCTGCCATTAGAACCTTTGCCTTTATTCTTTTTGGTTTTGATATTGATGAGGCCCGAGTTTCCGGAAGCATCATATTTAGACGATGGATTGGTCATGATCTCTATCTGGTCTAATGCAGATGCAGGAAGGTTGCGCAGAATATTTGCAAGATCTGCTCCTGAAAGATTAGTGGGCTTTCCATCCATCATTACAATAACACCCTGCTTTCCTTTTAGGCTGATGTTGCCGTCATTATCTACCGTAACACCCGGAGATTTTTCCAGCACTTCTAATGCTGTAGCACCTGCATTGGATGGCGAGGCTTCTACATTCACCACCATACGGTCGGGCTTTTGCTCAATAAATTGTCTGGTAGAAACTACGGTTACTTCACTCAGCCCTTTTGACTGCGGCAACAATTGAATATTGGTCACTTCTGCCTTTACGTTAGTAGCAGTAATTTCCACAGCTTCGGTAATTTTTTTTGCAAAGCCAACAGCGCTGATGCTGATGACATATTTGCCTTCGGCCAGCTTGTCAAACGAAAAATTGCCCGACTTATCAGTTACAGCAACTTTTACAAGGCTTTTGTCTGCAGCTTTTAATAATTGCAGTGTGGCGGCATCAATAGGTTTGTTATCGGCTGTAGTAATGTTTCCCGATATGGCACCGGGTTTGTTTTGCGCAAATGCTGCAGTTGTAACCACCACTGCAGTTAGCATGGTAATGAATTTTTTCATGACTGGTTTTTGGTATACTTTTAAAAATTATGGCTGCACGAAACTGTTACAATAAGCAGGTATAGAAAACTTAAAATGGGATAAAGGGCAATAATTATTTATGATAGGAAAAATGTAAAAACAGGACATGTCGATTATTGCTTTTTAAGAGGATAAATGGCAAGTTTTTATGAAATGAAGTTGATAGCAAACGGGGGAGTGATCTTGTGAAAAATGTTTTGGCATCACCCGAAGCCATACACGTAGGATGGTGGTCAATAAAAACGACACGACTTAAAGGTGTCTGACGGTTGCAACCGTCTTGACACCTAAAGATCAAACTCCCACACGGTTCGATAAGTGCCGGATTGTTCGATATAAGTTAAAAACGCATTGTAAAAAGCATCGCCACCAATGGTAGCGCTATCGCCAATTACAAACAATTGTTCCTTGGCTCTGGTTATGGCAACGTTCATGCGGCGGTAATCTTTTAAAAAACCAATGTCACCATCATCATTACTTCTTACTAAAGATAAAATGACGATTTCTTTTTCCTGCCCCTGGAAACTATCAATGGTGCTAATGCGCATTGGCTTGGGTAATAATTCTCTTGCTGCAGCTACCTGGCCGGCATAAGGAGAAATGAAAGCGGTTTGCAGCGGATCTAGATTTTCTGTTTCAAATATTTTCTGTACCAGTCGTAATTCGCCTTCGTTTTGCAAACTGGTACCATCGCTGCCATGCTTTTCGTTGTAGCCCGAACCGGCGGTATCTACAAATGTAATGTGGGTGGCATGGTTGGTTAAATGTGCAGCAGTGTGTAAAAGCCCTTCATAAAAATAATTGCTGCTGAAACCGGCAATGGCTTCCCTCATGCGGTATTGGGTGTTCAATAAAAAAACATTGCCTGCTGTTGCAATGCTCACTTCTAAAATAGAACGGTTTAAACCTAACCTTGCAGCCTCATTGCTTAACACAGTTGGGGGCAATTGCAAATGATCGCCGGCAAGCACATATTTTTTTGCCAACGGAAAGATCGTCCAGGCCAATGGTTCAATGCATTGTCCTGCTTCGTCAATTACTAAAGTGTGAAAATTAAGGTGGTTGATCTTTGCATCATACAACCCCACCGGTGTACCTAAAATAACATCGGCCTCGGTATATAATTTTTCTTCGTTGTAAGCCTGCAGTTTTTTTATTTCGGTACGGATGTTTTTTACTTCTTTAAATAAAAGGTTGCGTTGTTCCCTTTCTGCTTTACCAAAACTGCGCTTGTATTTCAACGCCATCTTTCTGAATTCTTCTGCCCTTATCTTTAATTGTTTTATTTCTTTCAGTTGTTTACTGTTGTTTAATTTTCCTTCAGGCGTATGTTCAAAAATAGTTTCATCTACTTTGCTGGTATTACCCACCCGCAGCACTTTTAAATGTTGTGCAATCAATCCTTTGGCAATATTATCTACTGCGGTATTGCTGGGTGCAGCTACCAAAATTTTTTCTCCCATTTTTACCAACTGCACAATTGCTTCCACAAGGGTAGTGGTTTTGCCAGTGCCCGGCGGCCCATGCACAATGGTAATGTTTTCATTTTGTGTAATAGCTGCAACGGCCTGCTGCTGGCTTTGGTTTAAATTTTTATTGTTGAACGAAAACGATACAGGATTGATATGGCTGACCGGTTTTTCTTTTGTTGAATCACCATGTAATTGCTCAAATAATTCAAACAATGCTTTATTGTTTTCTAAATTGTTCAGCACCGTTTTCATAATAGTGGTGGTGCGCTGGTCGGGGGCCAGTTTAATGCCCACGCCATTATCTTCAATCCAATCCGGAAAGTCGGGCGCAAACAAACGGAACTCTCCGCTCTTGCCATCTAAATTCAGCAGTACACCTTTCACCGGTTCTTCGCCCTGGCAAAAACATTCAATGGCAGCACCATCTCTAAACAAATTCATCTCGGGTGGAAAATTCAGCCGGAAACTGATCTCAGGATAATCGGCATAACCAAAATTTTTCCTGGTTACCACAATGGGATGCAATGCCAGGCCTTCGGCCTTTAATGATTTCAAAGTATGTTGCTGATCAAGACTGTATCTTTTTACCTGTTCTTTTTCTTCAAGATCGATACACTGCAATAAATTTTTTATCTGCGGATGCGTTACTGGCATAGCGTGAAAATAACAAGGATAGATAGAATAAAAAAATAGATAAAAACGAGGGCGGAAATTTAACCAAATAAGGCATATAACGGCATTTAAGAAAACATTATACTTGTCTAAAACTTTTATCTTCTCTATGCCAAATGATTTATCTCCTGAAAAGAAAACTTATATGTTCTTTTATCCCTTATATGGTTTACCTTTTGCCTCTTATGTATTGCACCGGCCATTCCACATCTTCATTCAATTCCTTTGCTGCATGCAATGGAAAGTATGG
>Ga0302164_10000676_pt1 | contig 11069 bp, 7 predicted proteins | sample I_Fen_E3_1_FD_193500 | JGI IMG/M metagenome (GOLD analysis project Ga0302164, IMG submission 193500) | Peat permafrost microbial communities from Stordalen Mire near Abisko, Sweden - I_Fen_E3_1 | ecosystem: Environmental > Terrestrial > Soil > Wetlands > Permafrost | place: Sweden: Abisko... | reverse complement strand
TGCAATCGATTCATGCTATAAAAAAAGGCGCCAGTAATAGCGCCTTTTTATTCCGGATTTCCGGTATATCTAACCTAAATATCCTTTTAGTAAACGGCTACGTGATGTATGTCTCAACCTTCTGATAGCTTTTTCTTTTATCTGACGTACCCTTTCACGGGTGAGACCAAATTTCTCACCTATTTCCTCAAGGGTCATCTCCTGGCAACCAATTCCAAAAAAGAACCTGATAATATCTCTCTCTCTTTCAGTAAGTGTTGCAAGCGCCCTGTAAATCTCTCTTGAAAGAGACTCGTCCATGAGAAGCTTATCAGCTACCGGAGAATCTGAGTTTGTGAGAACATCAAGCAAACTGTTATCCTCACCTTCAATAAAAGGTGCATCAACAGATACATGACGTCCTGATACTTTGAGAGTATCAGTTACCTTTTCCTTTGGCAGTTCAAGAACATCAGCAAGCTCCTCTGGTGACGGAGTTCTTTCGTTCTCCTGTTCAAATTTGGAGAAAGCTTTATTAATCTTATTGAGTGATCCAACCTGATTCAAAGGTAATCTGACAATTCGCGATTGTTCGGCAAGGGCCTGAAGAATCGACTGTCTTATCCACCATACTGCATAAGAAATAAATTTGAAACCACGGGTTTCATCAAATTTCTCAGCAGCCTTGATAAGGCCCAAATTCCCTTCGTTGATAAGATCGGGGAGACTAAGTCCCTGGTTTTGATATTGTTTTGCAACAGAAACTACAAAGCGAAGATTTGCTTTGGTTAGTTTCTCAAGAGCAGCTCTGTCGCCTTTCTTTATCCGTTGAGCCAATTCAACCTCTTCTTCTACCGATATCAACTCTTCCTTACCAATTTCCTGCAAATATTTGTCGAGTGAAGCACTCTCCCTGTTTGTTATGGATTTGGTAATCTTTAGTTGTCTCATTTTGCCTCCCAAAAAATTTCCGCAAAGATATTGCTTTATTATGTAATAACAAAAATAATTCAGTATTGTTGTGAGAAGGGGATTAAATTTTATAAATCCCCTGAATAATAGTGAATTATGCCAAGAATGATATTAATTTCCGAACTGATAATTTAGTATTGTACCATCGGGTTGTATTCCGCCAATCGACTTAAGTGTCTTTTCATTATTTGAAAATTCTCTGACATCAGCGGCAGTTTTTACTTTTTTACCATTGACTGTTAGGATAATATATCCTCTTTTCATATTAATATCCCTGAATTTTCCTTCATTGATTTCCACTACCTTTACTCCATAGTCAAGTTCCAGGGAATTCTTTTCAGATGACCCCAGCTCTTCGAGTCGTGCGCCAAACACTAATTCTCCGTCCATAGCAGCAGTAACTACACTTGTATTTCCTGCCTGGTTTTTAAGAACTATTGGTACAGTATTCTCTTTCCCGCTTCTGAAATAAGTTACTGTTGCTTTGTCGCCCGGACGATGTTTGCCAACCTGTTCCTGCAATTCTGACACAGAATTTACATCAATCCCGTCAAACTTCAGAATCACATCGTTTTCTTTTAGTCCGGCTTCTTTAGCAGAACCATCATTCAGAACTCTTGTTATCAAAACGCCTTTAACTTCGTTAAGCTTTAATTTTTCCGCTTCTTCTGAAGCGATGTCATCAATATTAACTCCTATCAGAGCTCTCTGAACCTGTCCAAACTCTTTAAGATCATCCACCACCTTTTTTACAATAGTTACAGGTATTGCAAACGAATTTCCTGAATAAGCTCCGTTTGGAGATATAATGGCAGATGTAATCCCTATAAGTAACCCTTTGGTATTTACAAGCGCACCACCGCTGTTTCCAGGATTAAGAGCAGCATCAGTCTGAATAAATGATTCAATGCGGTGATCACCCTCATTTAAGTCCAGCTTTCTCCCTTTTGCGCTTACAATACCTGCTGTAACCGTTGAGGTAAGATTGAAAGGATTTCCTACAGCGAGTACCCATTCGCCAAGCCTTAGTTGTTCCGAATCACCATATTTTATAAAAGGTAAATTCTCGGCTTTAATCTTTAGCAGAGCTATATCACTTCCCGGGTCACGTCCAACTACCTTGGCAGTGAAGGTTCTTTTATCATTTAATGTAACTTCAACAGATTCAGTATTTTCTATGACATGGTTATTGGTAATTATATAACCATCATTTGAAATGATTACCCCTGATCCAAAGCCTTGCACTTCCCTTGGTTTTGAATACCTGTCACCATAAAACCACTCCAAAATCGGATTATCGGCCTGTGTTCCCATCATGGATTTGGTACGGACATGAACTACTGCATGAACTGTCAGTTCAGCAGCATATGTAAAATCGATCTGTCCTTCCTGCGTCTGAAGTGAAGTGAGATATGCTCTGGCATTTTGCACTTCAACTTTTGAACTATCTTTCGAAACAGCCACTAATGGCTTTGCGACTATCCTTGTGTATGCGAACAAAGCAATAGATGCTCCCAAGAGAGCCATAAACAACGCACCTAGTAAATATTTTCCTTTCATAACTTTTTGTTTTTTGATTTAACTATCCTTTTGCTGCAGCTTTAAGTCCTTTTATTTGCCTTCGCAAAAGTTTAATATCTTTATAACCTGATTTATCCATTTTTGTTTTACAAAGATCATGCATTTTTCGAATGATCTTCAATATTTTACACAGATTTAACAACACTTTAACACTGATAACAACAGTATTTAACAAAAATCATAGGACAAGTTTAATAGAATCTGTCATTGATGTAGTTCTGTCAGGACAAATTGACGTTGTGTGAGGCATGAGGCGTGAGGCGTCAGGCATGAGGAGTGAGGAAGAGACAATAATATAAAGATAAAAGTGAAGAAAAAAAGTTGAAAAGTATACAATTAATAATTTAGATACCCTGGCGCCTGAGGCCTGTTGCCTGACGCCTGATGATTATGCAAAAAGAAAGACTATATGGTAAAACATTAAATGAGCTGATTGCTGTGACTAAGCGGATCGGATTGCCAGGCTTTGCCGCAAAGCAAATATCTGACTGGCTGTATAAGAAAGAGATACAGACGATTGATGAGATGACAAACCTGTCAAAAAAAACCAGGGAGATTCTTTCTGTTGATTATGAAATCGGACTTTCTGCGCCTGTCAATGAATCAAAAAGTTCTGATGGTACTAAGAAATACCTATATAAAGTTCTTAATGACAAATTTATAGAGACCGCCTATATTCCTGATGATGATCGTGCGACCATTTGTGTCTCTTCTCAGGTTGGTTGTAAAATGGGGTGTATTTTCTGTATGACGGGGAAGCAAGGATTCCAGGGAAATCTGTCATCAAATGAGATCCTTAATCAGTTCAGAAGTTTACCTGATTTCACAAACCTGACAAACATGGTCTATATGGGAATGGGAGAACCTCTTGACAATATAATTGAGGTACTTAAAAGCCTGGATATTCTAACAAGTGAATGGGGCTACGCATGGAGCCCAACACGGATCACTGTTAGCACTGTTGGATTAATATCAGGGATAAAAGAATTTCTTGAAAAAAGCCGGTGCCATCTCGCTGTAAGCCTGCATTCTCCTTTCGATGAAGAAAGAAGAAAGCTTATGCCAATCCAGCGAACCAACACCGTTAAAGAAGTGCTGGATATAATCCGTAGTTTTGATTTTAGCAGCCAGAGAAGAGTCTCTTTTGAATATATCCTTTTTAAAGGAGTGAATGATACTCCTGCTCATATTAAAGAACTTGCCAGAATACTTAATGGAATTAAATGCCGCATAAATATTATCCGTTTCCACCCTATTCCGGGATCAGAATTCCAGAGTCCCAATCTGGGAACCACTATCAATTTCAAAGAAGCGCTTAATGCAAAAGGAATTTTTACAACCATCAGGGCCAGCCGTGGTGTTGACATACAGGCAGCATGCGGATTATTATCAACCCTCGAACTAAACAAATCAATTCAGAAATGAGGAAACTGCTTTTTATCATTTCATTTGCATCCTTAACTTTCAGTTCCTATTCACAGGAAAAATCCGCCGAGACTTTTCATGCTGATTCATCCCTTATGCATGCATCTGTTTCTCTGTGTGTTGCAGATGCTGAAACCGGAGATATTTTCATTGACTATAATTCCGGAATAAGTCTGACACCAGCTTCAGTGATGAAGGTCATTACAACGGCTGCTGCTCTTGAATTGCTTGGCCCGGCATATACTTTCAAAACCACCGTCGGTTACACAGGATCACTTAACAAAAGATCCGGAAGACTGAATGGGAACATTATAATTCATGGTGGGGGTGATCCTGCTTTGGGATCAACGTATTTTTCAGACCATTATAATGGTTTCCTGGACAAATGGGTAGCGGAAATCAAAAAGCTTGGTATTAAAAGAGTAAAAGGAAGGATAATCACTGACGACTCCTACTACGATTTTTTACCTGTCCCTGCTAAATGGCTCTGGGAAGATGAAGGTAATTATTATGGTGCCGGAGCATATGGATTATCTGTATTTGACAATACTTATGAAATCCATTTTAGTACTTTCTCCGAAGGATCCAAACCGGAAATGAAAGAAATTATACCTGTTGAATGCCGCGACGAACTATCAAACTTACTAATTGCCTCAGGTACTGAAGATAATGGTAATGTATTTACGTCTCCTTATGGTAAAGGCGGATGGCTTGCAGGGAAGATTCCGGTTAACCAGCTTGATTTTGTTCTGAAAGCTTCAATTACTGATCCTCCACTTTTGCTTTCAAAGGTTATAAATGAAAAACTAAAAGCCAGTGGAATAAAAATTTCAGGCAATCCAACGACGGCAAGAGCAGAACATAATCTCAAACCTGAAAAGATAGTGACTGTCACAGAAACCATTTCTCCTCCCCTCGCTGATATTATTAATGTACTTAACCATGAAAGTGTTAATCTCTTTGCCGAGCATCTTATCAAGGAGTTAGGCAAAAATTTTAAAAATAACGGATCGACTGCTTCGGGTGCAGAAGTTGTTATTGACTTTCTTAAAAACTCAGGTATTGATACAAATGGGATGTTTATAGAGGATGGCAGCGGCCTGTCACCACTTAATGCCATAAATACCAGAGAATTAGTCCGGCTCCTGGTCTATATGAAAAACAGGGGAAAGTACTTCCCTGAATTTTATTTATCCCTGCCAGATGCAGGAAAAAACGGCACCCTTAAAAATTATTTTAAGGATCCAGTCTTCGATTCAAGACTCAAAGCAAAAAGCGGTTCTATGACAAGAGTCAGAAGTTTCGCAGGATACTTCACTACAAAGTCAGGTAAAAAAATGGCCTTCAGCATAATAATTAACAATTATTCCGGCTCATCAAAAAACATTATTTCAGAAATCGAGGATAATATAAGAGAATTAATATCGAATAATTGATGAATAGAAACAGCTAATCAAACATTGTATATATTTGCACACTTTTTAAGGGAACTAAATGATGAATAATAAAATTGCTGTCAGAAAGTGCGACAAATATGATCTTCACAAGGTCTATGATTTAATCTCCGATATATACAGAAAGACTGATGGGCCAGATGTTAAGGGCAAAAAAGTTCTGGTAAAGCCTAATATTCTCACTGACGATGCTCCTGCAAAATGCATAAGCACTCATCCTGTGGTTGTTGAAGCAATGGTCAGGTTTCTTCAATCTCAAGGAGCTACAGTTATGGTAGGCGATTCTCCGGCAGTTCACACACAGAGGTTCAGGGGTGAAAAATCAGGTATTTTCAAGGTATGCGAAACAACAGGTGCCAGATGGATTGATTTCATGGCGGACCCTATAGAGAAAAACCTGAGAAAAGGGAAGATAAGGGTCGCGGCTATTGTTGATGAAGTTGATCTTATCATTTCTCTTCCAAAATTTAAGAATCACGAACTGGTTTATTTCACTGGCGCAATAAAAAACACTCTGGGCATTGTCCCTGGTTTCAGCAAGGGGAAGCAGCATGCCTTGCACCAGGACAGGAGCAAGTTTGGCGAGTTTCTTGTTGATCTTAATGAAGCTGTAACTCCCGACTATTTTCTAATGGATGGAATTATGGGGATGGAGGGCCCTGGCCCGGGCCGTGGAATACCTGTTGAAATAGGATTGTTATTGGGTTCTACAAATCCACTTGTTCTTGATTTGACAGCCAGCAGAATAGCGGGTTATGAGCCCCTGGTAGTTCCTACTTCAAGAGCGGCTTTTTTCAGGAAGAAATGGCTGCAATCCGAAAATGATATTTTATATGATGGTCCGGAAATGAACACCATCATAAAAAAATCGTTTGTTAAAGTACCAATTTCAACTACCAATAATATTGCTCTTAAGTTTATACTGAGAAGGATTAAATTCCTTAAAAAACTTGAAAGAAGGCCAGTCTTTATACATGAAAACTGCACAGGGTGCCAGAAATGTGTTAACATTTGTCCTGTTCAGGCTATTTTACCACTGCCATCGAAAAAGACACATATTGTTCTGACAGACAGTAAATGCATCAGATGCTTCTGTTGCAGTGAGGTCTGTACGGATAATGCTGTTGTAATAAAGAGAAAAATTCTTGGAGTCTAGACGTCAATTTTGGCGTATTTGGCATGTTTTTCTATGAACTCTCTGCGTGGTGGCACTTCATCGCCCATAAGCATTGAGAAAATATGATCTGCTTCGGCAGCACTTTCTATTGTAACCTGTCTGAGAGTTCTGGTTTCCGGATTCATGGTTGTTGACCAGAGTTGTTCTGCATTCATTTCCCCAAGACCTTTGTATCGCTGTATGCCAACTGAAGATTCTTTCCCCTGTCCCATCTCCTGAACTGCAAGCTCTCGCTCCTCTTCAGTCCAGCAATAACGCTCTGATTTCCCCTTTTTGATCAGGTAGAGAGGTGGCGTGGCAATATAAATATTTCCACCCTTTATAAGATCCTGCATATATCTGAAGAAGAAGGTCATGATAAGCGTAGTAATATGTGAACCATCTACATCAGCATCAGTCATGATAATGATTTTATGATAACGCAGACCGGCAATGTTAAGAGCTTTGGTGTCATCTTCAGTTCCAATGTTGACACCAAGTGCAGTAAATATATTTTTTATCTCTTCACTTTCATAGATTCTGTGCTGCATTGCTTTTTCAACATTCAATATTTTTCCTCTTAATGGAAGGATTGCCTGGAAACGGCGATCACGGCCCTGTTTTGCAGTACCACCTGCGGAATCACCTTCCACAAGATATATTTCGCAATTAGCAGGATCCCTGTCGGCGCAATCAGCCAGTTTACCCGGAAGACCGGAACCTGACAAGACATTCTTACGCTGGACAAGTTCCCTGGCTTTACGTGCAGCATGACGAGCAGTAGCAGCGAGGATAACCTTCTGCACAATGATCCTGGCATCTTTGGGATTCTCTTCAAGGTAGTTGGTAAGCATGGTGCTGACAGCCTGATCGACTGCTCCCATTACTTCAGAGTTTCCAAGTTTTGTTTTTGTCTGACCTTCAAACTGTGGCTCAGCAACTTTTACGGAAATGATTGCAGTCAGTCCCTCCCTGAAATCATCTCCATTAATATCAAATTTAAGTTTTGAAGTAGCCCCTGAATCTTCGGCATATTTCTTAAGAGTACGGGTCAGTCCTCTTCTGAAACCTGCAAGATGAGTACCTCCTTCAATAGTATTAATATTATTTACATATGAATGGACATTTTCAGAAAATGAATTATTGTACTGAAGGGCAATTTCAACAGGGATCTCTGTTTTATCAAATGTTATATGAATAATTTTTTCAATAAGTCTTTCCCTGTTCGAATCAAGATATTCAACAAATTCCTTCAGTCCAAGTTCGGAGTGAAACTCTTCGTAACGAGGTGTTCCGCCATTACCGTCATCAATGAGTTCTCTCATATCTTTAATTGTGAGAAGTATCCCTTTGTTAAGGAATGCCAATTCGCGAAGACGAGCTGAAAGAATCTCAAAGTTGAATTCTGTAGTCTGGAAAATAGTTCCGTCTGGTTTAAAGGTAATAGAAGTCCCCGATTTATCGGACTTACCAATATCCTCTACTGCAGTAACCGGTTTTCCTTTTTCATATTCCTGTTTGTATATCATTCCCTCCCTCATAATTACAGCTGAGAGATGCGCAGAAAGAGCATTTACACAAGATACTCCGACACCATGGAGACCACCAGACACTTTGTAAGAGTCTTTATCAAATTTTCCACCTGCATGCAGGACAGTCATTACAACCTCGAGTGCAGATTTTTGTTCCTTTTCCATTATTCCTGTGGGAATACCTCTTCCATCATCGTTAACAGTAACGGAGCCATCTTCATGAATTATAACCTCAATCTTAGTACAATAACCCGTTATAGCCTCATCAATGGAGTTGTCAATAACTTCATATACAAGATGATGTAATCCTTTTACACCAATATCCCCTATGTACATTGCAGGTCTTTTCCTCACAGCCTCAAGACCTTCCAGCACCTGAATGTTATCTGCTGAATAATCCTTACTATCCTGCAATTTTTTTTCGTTCTCGCTCATTATTCCAGTATTTATTAAGTCAACCTTTTTTAAAATATCAATTTTGAAAAACCTGACCAATAATGTATAAGGAAATCATTCTGTTCTGACTTCTTTTTAACGACATCAAACTTGTTTTTTTGGTAATGAAATCAGTATGTCTTTTTCACTGTTTCCAGATGTCAGAATCAACCTCACTATTCCTCTTATAAATTATTGATATTATGATTATTAATTATAAGTGCAAATATACTGATTTTAAATTGTTTTTTCTTAAATAAATGTTAAAAATAATACACATTTTTCATCAAGAAATTAACAAGAAAATATATTTGGTTGTCATGATGTACAGAAGTCTGAAAGTCTCGCATCTTTTTGCCCCCCTGCCCCCCTGAAGGGGGGTTAATTCGGTATGGCGGCGGATAATTTACTTAATTGCAGAATTTTCTCCACCTGCCAAGGGGGAGTGCCCGAAGGGCGAGGGGGTATTAATCCCGAGAAAGAACTAATTAAGCATGATCCTGCTCTTCAATAAGACCCCCTTTAAATCCCCCCAGAGGGGGGGAAAAAATCCTGCTGTTTTAGAAGAATTTGGCTAATTATCAGAGTATTAGCCCCCCTTTAGGGGGGTTGGGGGGCAAACAACAGAGGGGCTATAGACTATATGTAAACCCAAGCATGAACAGGAATCCCTGTGAGGGATAATAAGCCCATTCGTAATAGTGATTGTTGGCGATATTGTTAAGTTTTGCCCAGAATGAAAGTATTTTTGAGTAACGGTATTCAGCACTCAGATTAAGATTAAAATGAGTCGGCATTTCATAAATGACTGGTGAATCCCATACAGGCAGTGATGAGATTAACAATAGATTATCACCATTTACAATCAGTTTGCGTTTACCCAGAAGGGTTATTTCCATCCCTGCAATAATCTTGTCCCTCAGGTTATATTTTAGCCCGAATTTTGTATCCCACCCTGGTTTATTCCATGCATATTTAAATGTAGAAAGTGAATACCTATTGAGGTTTATCGCGCCATTAAAAGCGAGCTTATCATTTATTTTCCCGCTCATCTCACCATGTACATTAAGAAGTTCCACGTTGTCTGCAAGTGCAGAAAAATAGTTGCCCCTGTCAGGAGTTAATATAGTAACAGGGTCAAAGATATTTGAATAGAAGAGCATATCACTTATAAGAGAGTACGAAGCCGAAATCAAATAATTTCCTTCTAATCCTGTATTTCCTTTAAAACCTGTTGAAATAACAAGGTCGTGACTCGTACTTGGTAGTTTATAAAGGCTGCCGTCGCGGATCATAAAAGGGTTTTCAGAAATGACTTTCAATGGTTCATTTTTCTCAAGTTTTCCGGATAAACCAGCAAAAAGGCTGACATAAGAGGGGACAATAGTTAAATTGAAATAAACATCGGGATAGACGTGCAGTCTCGTAAATGCTGTCTCATCTTTTTCGAGTAAAGCCTCAATTCCAAGCTTAAAGTTCCAGAGTTCCGAACTCTTCTTAACGAACGGACTTATCGAAGCAACATATTCAGCAGGAGTTGCAAGGAAATCTGAAAATCCGTAGTGGTCATAATTTAATCCTGAACCAATATAAAATCCCTGGTACGATTTAGCCATTATCCCTGAGATGCTGACTTTACGTTGCGCCATATTTTTAGAAGAGGAAAAATAATTGAAGGAAAATTTAAAATCGTACGAAAATTCAGCGGAATCCAATGTAATTGAGGATAATGAGGCTTTTGCACCTAAATTATTATAAGGCAGCCGGATTTCTTTTTTTGAAGGATCATAGTCAGAAACAACAGGATTGTAGCCATAAGCATACCGGGTCTTCCCGACATAATCCAACGAACCTTCAAGTGTACTTTTTCTGAAGAATTTCCGTCCGAAAAGGGAAAGATCATTGTCCATATAACCAGCGAAAGCTTTTTTCCCATTATCGAGTTCTACATTTCCGTTTGAGGAGAAATGTCTTCCATAAAAACCGATAGTTCCTGTTTTGGATCGTTCATTTGTTATACTTATTTCAGCCAGTGGTGTAAGGTAATTCCCTAAGCCAATGTTTAAATAACTTTTGTAAAGTTTGGGTAAAGGATCGGGAAGCAAGGCAGCAGCTTTGATAGGGCTGATTGTATACTCTGGAAGAAAAGGTGTGGTCTTTACATCATAATGGAAGTAAGGCCTGACCTTAGAAGTATCGTTCAGATCAGGCAGGAAGCTCCTCTTTTTAGACTCCGGAAGAGTTGGTTTGTAAGGATTATATAATGTGACCTCTCTCTTAAGTCCTGTGTCCTGTTTCTTTACCTGGGCATTTAAAGGTAATAAACAAATAATTACCAGGAGTAGTATGATGATGGTTCTTTTTTTCATGTCAGATCAATTTCTTTTTCTGTTTCAATTATTGTCGTACGCTATTTTGTAAGCTATCACCTTTATTGACGATTTGTTTACTTTCGTCAAGTGAGTTTAATTTTGCTTTTACCTCATCAAGAATTCCATCGTTATCAACAGTATAATAATCTTTGAGACTCTGAAG
>Ga0302164_10000675_pt1 | contig 11075 bp, 10 predicted proteins | sample I_Fen_E3_1_FD_193500 | JGI IMG/M metagenome (GOLD analysis project Ga0302164, IMG submission 193500) | Peat permafrost microbial communities from Stordalen Mire near Abisko, Sweden - I_Fen_E3_1 | ecosystem: Environmental > Terrestrial > Soil > Wetlands > Permafrost | place: Sweden: Abisko... | reverse complement strand
GCTTGCAAATGGCAGTTACCCCTATTATCTAAAGGCAAGGATACAATCAGACCATGGACATCTTGGCAATCTTCAAACCTCGGCGTTTCTGGCAGAAATAATAAATGACAAGCTTAGTCATATCTGTCTTGCCCATCTGAGCAAAAACAATAATTCTCCTGAAAGAGCACTCCAAACACTATTGCGGACTTTTTCTGAACGGGGCATTAACCTGAACGATCAACAAAGAATATCAATTCTTAACCGGTACCTGCCTACCGAGATGATAAGACTGGATGAATAGATTATTTGTAGAGACAGGTCTCAGACCTGTCTCTACTGTCCCCTTGCCTTTACCCAGTTCATTTTTAACTGAAATTAACAAAACGCCATAAGTCTGTTCAATAAATCTTTCGTAAGTTAATATTATAGTATAATTTAGCATGAAATATTTGTCTGGACAAAGACAGGTCTTATTGTTTGTAAGGTAGAGGGAGGTCTTAGGCCTGTCTTTACGATATAGTTGTAATATAAAGAATAAAATGTTGAATTATGAAATTCCCACGTATTAAACATAAGCTTCTAATTTCTGGCCTGTTTGTTCTTCAATTAGGTATACTGGCTTCCTGCAGCGCAAAAGTTGAGAAGATTGGCATTCTTGGATTTTACCTTGACATGGACCGGAACGCTGCAAAAAGCAAGATGGATTCTTTACTTAAAGTCAAAAAATTACAATATTTTGAAACCAGTGATCTGCTCGGGAATAAACAAACTAATCTATACTTTGATTTTTCAGGAATAACCCCTTTGCTCAGCGCAAAAATTAATCTGAAAAGCACATATATCATTGATGAAAGATTAACCAGCATCAGGTTAAATCTGTGCAGCAGATCAGATAAAGAGAAGCATAGATATTCAGACAATTGTGACTTGAATCAACTTAAGCAATTATTTGAATCTTACAAAAAACAATATGGAAATCCAACTCTGTTGGATGCCGGAGAAAAATATGACTGGCTTTCAAAAGAATTGCCAACCGTTTATTTGCCCGGGCCGAAAGGCAGATTGCTTATGGATAAGATATATTTTTGGAATAAGGGCAATTGTGTCCTTTATTTCGATTTTGGCTATCCTGAAAGATTGACTGAACCGGATTCTACCAGGAAAGACCCGGCTCTCGCTGAATCTCTTGACTGGACAAGTGTTCCTATAATATTCTACGACTTTACAAGAGACTACATAGATATTCTGCTTGAGAAAGCAAGTAAAATGAAGGAAGAGGAATTCAGCAAAAAAAGATAGTTCTGCATAAAAGATAATCTGCTGATGCTGAAATCCACAAGACAGATGCCTGTTTCTTTTGAAAAAAATTCGTACTCTTATATAAATTTTTAAATCTTTATAAACTCATGAAAGAAAATATAATTTACACTCCGGTGCAGAAATTTATTTTGGTTGCATTGAGATTATTGATCGGCTGGCATATTCTGTATGAGGGTTTCTCTAAGTTATTGATTCCAAATTGGTCATCCATCGCATTTTTGAAAGAATCAAAATGGATACTTTCAGGATTTTCAAACTGGATAATCGCTCATCCGGATCTTCTTAGAATCATAGACATTCTTAATACATGGGGATTAATTGCTATCGGTATGGGCTTAATACTCGGTCTTTTTACCAGGGCAGCTGCAATATCGGGTGCAATATTGCTTTTTATCTATTATCTGAATAATCCACCTCTTATAGGCCTTGAATATTCAGTACCCTCCGAAGGCAGTTACCTGATTATCAGTAAAACACTGATAGAATCAGCAGCCCTGATTGCTTTAGCTGTCTTTCCTTCAGGCTACATCGCAGGTTTGGATATTTTAGTCAGCCGGTTTTCAAATCGTAATGGTAAAATGGTAGAATAAGAAAAATGAAAAGATATGGAACAGTCATCAAAATCTGAACAAGGGAATAATCTGTCGCAAAAACCGGCTATCAAACGCCGGACTCTATTGAAAGCTTTGGTAGGGTTGCCGGTTTTGGGTGTGTTTGCAATAGAACTTTTTAAAAAATGGACTTTTGACCAGGAAAAGAAGCATAGAATTCTCAGGGAACTTGGGTTAGACAATATACAGGCTCCTGCTGTTCTGAAAAGCCCTACCGGAGGACACTCTGAATTACTAAGAATAGGACTGATTGGTTTCGGCAGCCGCGCAGTAACTCATGCTAATGGCCTTGGGTTCATGCATCCCGACGATGTCGAAGCGATGAAGAAGGATGATACTTTAAATGACTGGCTCGCTCAGGAAAACCTGAATGTTGCGATAACAGGAATATGTGATGTTTTTGATCTTCATGCAGAACGGGGACTTGCAACAGCCAGGAATAATGTTCACCCGGGAGGCGGAGCTTCGTCCAATCTACCGGTAAAAAGGTATCACTCCTATCAGGAAATGCTTGATGATAAAGACATTGATGCAGTGATGATTGCAACTCCTGATCACCATCACTCTCCAATCGCAGTTGCTGCTGCCAGAGCCGGAAAACATGTTTATTGTGAAAAATCTCCTGCACATTCAGAAGAACAGTTAAATGAACTTTATGAAACCGTAAAAAACAGTAAGATCGTATATCAGCTTGGACATCAGATTACTAAAAGCACTATTTTCCAGCAGGCATCCGATATAATAAAAAAAGATATTCTCGGAAAGATTACTCTGGTTGAAACAACAACCAACCGTAACACTGCTGATGGTGCATGGATCAGGAATCTTGACAAGAATGGTAAACCAAAACCAGGTGACGAGAAGTCTATAGACTGGGAACAATGGTTAGGCGCTGCTCCAAAAGTTCCGTTCAGTTTAGACCGTTACTATAACTGGACAAAATTTTTCGATTATGACATTGGGCTGATAGGTCAGTTGTTTACACATGAATTTGATGCTGTGAATCAGCTGCTTAGAATAGGTATTCCAAAATCAGTTGTTTCTTCAGGCGGGATCTACTATTGGAAAGATAACCGTGATATACCTGATTTGCTGCATTGTGTCTTTGAGTATCCTGACAGGGATCTGACCTTGCTTTACAGCGCTACTCTTGCAAATAGCCGCAATCGCGGCCGTGTTTTTATGGGCCACGATGCCTCCATGGAATTAGGAGATGCCATAAGCATTACCGCAGATGGAGATTCGACGCGTTATCAGAAACAAATTGAATCAGGATTGATAGATCCTTCCAGCCCTATGGTTTCATTCAATCCTAATCTTGGCAAGATAGATGCTGTCAGTGGCGCAACTGAGAAGTACTTTGCTGCAAGAGGACTGACGACAACAACCATTAACGGACGTCAGGTGGATGTCACTTATTTGCATATAAAAGAATGGATAGATTGTATACGCAACGGAGGAACTCCGGCATGTAATATTGAACGTGCATTTGAAGAAGGTGTAGCCTGTTTGATGGCACATAAATCATATGTTGAGAAACGTCGTACAACCTGGGACCCGGTTAACAGGAAAATTGTTTAATAATCAATCATATACATAGATCAGGAAACAGATACATAATCCTTTATAGTAGTAAGATGATTCAATTCTATTAACAGTGACATCTAAGGATTCACGTCAGCTGCTTTGAAAATCAACTATATTGAGATATAATGGAAAATAATAAGGAAAAACATCAATCAGAAATTGGCATGATTGGTCTGGGCGTAATGGGTCGTAATTTACTATACAACCTGGCTGATCATGGATTTCAGGTTGCAGGATATGATAATGATTTAAGCAAGGTTAATGCCTTAATTGATGAATCACGACAGAAAAAAATTCAAAGTGCATCAAATATCAAAGACTTCTTAGACCTGCTCCGTCAGCCGAGAGCAGTAATTATGCTTGTTCCTGCAGGGGCTCCTGTTGATTCCGTTATAAACGATTTGATAAGCTACATGAAGCCAGGTGACCTGATTATAGATGCAGGGAATTCTTACTTTAAAGATACTGATCTTCGAATCCGTAGACTTGCTGAAAATGGTATTCAATTCATGGGCATAGGAATATCCGGAGGAGAAGAAGGGGCGCGGCAAGGCGCAAGTATAATGCCGGGTGGCAATAAGGAATCCTGGGATCGGGTCCGTCCTCTTTTTGAAGCCGTTGCTGCAAAGGTTAACAATATTCCGTGTGCCACCTGGCTGGGTCAGGGTTCGGCCGGCCATTTTGTAAAAATGGCACACAATGGAATAGAGTACGCTATCATGCAGCTCATTTCTGAATCCTATGATTTTATGAAAAGAGGGCTGAATATCAGTGATGATCAGCTGGCGGATATTTTTAAAGAATGGAACAACGGAGAGCTGAATAGTTACCTGATTGAGATCACAGGTAATATCTTTCGTAAAACGGACGAAAAAACGGGTAAACGGGTCATTGATGAGATTCTTGATGTAGCCAGACAGAAGGGTACAGGAATGTGGACATCGCAGAGCGCAATGGAACTTCAGGTTCCAATACCAACTATTGACGCTGCTGTGTCAATGAGAGATCTTTCTGCATTTGAGAATCAACGGGAAACAGCCAGTAAGGTCTTTTATATGCCGGTAAAGCAACTTAAAGGCGACCAGAAGATCTTAATAGGTCAGTTACACAATGCGTTATATTGTGCTATGATCCTCTCATATGCACAAGGTTTTGCCTTGCTGACTGCCGCATCCTCCAGTTATTCATATCGATTTGATCTGGAAGCAATAGCCGGCATATGGAGGGGCGGTTGCATAATCAGGGCTGCTATGCTGGAAAATATTAAAGATGCTTTTTGTACAAGGCCCGACTTGCCTAATTTACTTCTGAATCATACTTTGTCAAAAAAAGTCATTGAGAATCAGGAACCATTGCGGCAAATCGTACGCCTTGCTGCTGATTCCGGGATACCTCTTACGGCATTTATGTCTACCCTGAGCTACCTGGATGCCTACAGGAGTTCCTGGCTGCCTGCCAACCTTATCCAGGCACAGCGCGATTATTTCGGGGCTCATACCTATGAACGTATCGATGCCAAAGGAACATTCCACACAGAGTGGATTGAAAAAAAAAATAGTTAACCCAAATCGATATCACACAGCGGAACTTATGCGAAGCGAAGTTTGAAACTTCACTATTGATAAAATACAGATGTAATTAATTAACCTTTACCACCATCTTCCCAAGGTTTTTGCCACTGAATAAACCCAGGAATGCTTCAGGCAGATTATCGAAACCTTCAACTATTGTCTCAGTATACTTGAGTTTGCCTTCATTCAGCCATTTTGTAAGTTGTGCCAGTGCCTCGCTGAACCGGTGGCTGTAATTACTGACAATGAATCCCTGTAGCATAACACTTCTCGTCAGGAGATGAGGTAAGATTGTGTATTCCAGGGCAGGCTTTGAATTATTATACTGGGAAATCTGGCCGCATAATGCAATCCTAGCGTGAAAATCAAGATTGGCCACAACAGCGCCTGTTATTTCTCCTCCTACATTATCGAAATATACATTGACGCCTTCAGGACAAAGAATTGCAAGTTCTTTTCTTAATGATTTGGATGCATTATAGTTAAGTGCTTCATTAAATCCAAATTGTTCTTTTAATGATCTGCATTTTTCATCACTTCCTGCAATTCCAATAACTCTTGCTCCCTGTATTTTTGCAATCTGTCCGGCTACAATTCCTACTGCACCTGCTGCACCTGAAATCACAACCGTCTCTCCTTTTACAGGTTTACATATATCCATCATTCCAACATAAGCAGTGAAACCTGGCATCCCGAGAATTCCAAGATAAAAACCCGGTGATACTTTCTCCGTGTCAACTTTTCTGAGGGTTTCTGCCTTTTCAATACTATAGGTAGCCCATGGCAAAGTTCCTACAACAATATCGCCAGACGAGAAGGAATTGCTTTTGCTTTCAATTATCCTGGCAACTATAGCTCCTTTTATTGGTTTATCAACCTCGAAAGAGGCAGCGTACGATTTTACACTGTTCATTCTTCCTCTCATGTAAGGGTCGACTGAAATATACCATGGTTTCAGCAACACTTCACCATCATTCAGATCGTTAAGCACTGTTTTTTCAAGTCTGAAATTGCTGATTGAGGGTATCCCCAATGGTCGGGATGCCAGAACAAATTGGGAAATTTCCATATTAATTTATTTGAGAAGATGTTTAACCAGAACAATAATACAATTCTAATGTTCAATAAAACCAAAACAAAATGACATTAACTAAATCCGGTAGAAAGATTAAAACTTTTTGCGCCATCTTTTGTTTAACAGTTCACATTATTTCTTAATTTAAAATAGTTCAAAAATGAAAAGACAAATTATCCTTGAAAGTATCATTGTAGCTGTTATAATACTAGGTTTTTCTTCAGTTGCAAAATCCGGAAATCTCCCACCGAATATTAAAGAAGAAACAGTTTCCTACACTGTCAATGGTGTGGTATATAATAGCTTTATAGCTTATGATGATAATATAAAGGGAAAGCGGCCTGCTATACTGGTTGTACCGGAATGGTGGGGAGTAAATGATTATACTAAGATGAGAGCACGAAAACTCGCTGAGCTGGGTTATATAGCCATGGCAACAGATGTATTCGGTGGTGGTAAGGTTGCTACAAATCCAGCTGAAGCACAGCAATTTACCGGACCAATGTATAAAGATCCAACGCTGGCAAAAAGCCTTCTTGACGGTGCTGCAAATAAACTGAAGGAATATTCACAAACCGATCCGAACAATTTTGCCACAATAGGATATTGCTTTGGAGGATTTGTTGCCCTCAATTATGCCAAACTTGGCGCTGACCTGAAATGTGTTGTAAGCTTTCATGGCGGAATGGGTGGTACTCCTGTGGACAAAAAATTACTGAAAGCCAAAGTTCTGGTTTGTCAGGGAGGAAGCGATAGTTTTGTAGCCCAGAAGGATGTTGATAAGTTTAAACATCAGCTGGACTCTATAGGCGTTGACAATACTGTAAAAGTCTATGCAAATGCTACTCATGCATTTACCAATCCTGATGCCACTGCAATCGGTAAGAAGTTCAATATGCCTATTGAATACAATCCTCAGGCTGATAAAGATTCATGGAACGATATGAAAATGTTTTTCAGAAAGATCTTTACAAAATAATCCTCTTCATTTCTCAATATAACTCTGTGGCTCTCTGTGAATTTCCAGTGTCTCTCTGTGAAATATAATTTTTAAAATTTACACAGAGAAGCACAGAGATACACAAAGAAAAATTTTCTTCTCTTCACTCCTCACTCCTACACCTCCCCTTCTCCCTTTCTCCATTTCTGCTTTAAACTTTGCATTTTTAAGTCAATTCTGAAATATTTTTCGGTTTTCGGTGTAACCATTTATAACTTTACAGGTAATCAATACAGAGGACCGAAAAAAATTATAAGGTGGCAGAAATTACAGATGAAATATTTATGCAGAATGTAAAAGAGGGAAACATCTCCGAGATGTCGGTACTTTTTGAAAGGTATCATCTCAGGATTTATAATTTTTTCTTCAGACTGACATATGATATGGATGTAAGCCAGGATCTCACGCAGAATTTATTTTACAGGATGATCAAATACAAAAACAGTTATAAAAGTGATTATTCTGTGAAATCGTGGATCTTCCAGATCGCCAGGAACCTTCATGCAGATTATTGTAAAGAGGAGAAACGATCTGAAGAGCTTTTCCTGAAAACCGATAGGTTTACTGTAGAACCTGCTGATGAAGCGGAAGGTTACCATGAAGATGACTATGACAGGCTCGAAAAGGCGATCTCGGATCTCAGCGATGAACAGAAAGAAATTATTGTTCTCAGCAGGTATCAGGGATTAAAATATGAGGAGATATCGGCAATTACAAATCAGTCTGTCGCTGCAATAAAAGTGGCTATGTACAGGGCAATCAGACAGCTGAGAGGAATTTATTTTAAACAGATTTAATAGAAGTGCTATGAAATGCGAGGAAGTTGAATTAAAAATGATAGATTATCTTGACAGGACTATCAAAGAAAGTGAACGTCAGGAGATTGAAAAACATCTTGAAACATGCGAGAGATGTCTGGACGAGTTAAAAGACACACAGCAGGTGCTTAATCTCATTTCAAAAAGTGAAATGAAAAAACCTGATGATTCACTGAGAATCAACTTTTATCATATGCTTCACAGTGAGATAAAAAAGAACAACGAAAGCAGCAACCAGCCTTTACATAAAACTCTTATTCCGTGGTATAACTCAGGCAGGTACAGAATTGCAGCGGGAATTGCCCTGCTAATTGGTGGCACATTCATTGGCATGTTGATCAATGGAGGGTTTAATTACACTTCTGCTTCAAATGAACTGAAGCAACTTAGATCAGAGGTTTTGGACCTCAAAAAAGCCACCATGTTCACAATGCTGAAAGATGAATCATCAAGTGACAGGATCCAGGCTGTAAGCTATGCAGGTGATCTCAGTAGTCCCGATCAAAACGTTATCGATGAGCTGATCAAAACTCTGAATAATGACAAAAATGTAAATGTACGAATGGCTGCAGCTTATGCTCTATCTAAATTTGCTAACCAGCGGGCAGTCACAGACTCTCTGGTTAAGTCTCTTTCGCTGCAAAGTGATCCGATCCTACAAGTAACTCTTATAAATATACTTGCCGAGCGAAAGGAAAAGAGCGCATTAAGACCAGTACAAGAGATCATTTCAAACAAGAAAACACTTAAAGAGGTAAGAGCCGTAGCAGAAAACAGTTTACGGGTCCTTATCTGAAAAACAAATGGAATAGAATAGAATAGAATAGAATAGAATTGAATTCAGTTAAAAATAAATCGAGGCAGATTCCGGGTCCGCCTGATTAAAATGTTAAATGTTAATTACTTAATAAAAAAATATCATGAAAAAATTGAAAATTTGCCTGACTGCATTACTGATTTTATGTACCGCAGGAATCCTATCTGCCCAGGAGTACAAAATTACGACCCAAAACAACAAAGACGGAAGGCTTGTCCTGAAGGATTTCAGTGATGAACTGCCCATTGAAGGTTATAATGGTACAGATATTATTATTACTTCAACTTCTGAAAACCTTACTCCTCCTGCTAAGGCTAAAGGCTTAAAGCCTATATTTCCTGCTGGAACTGATAATACCGGGATTGGTCTTGACGTACAGAAAACCGACAATCTGATTACCATTACCTGCCTTCTGCCATTTACACAAGGCGGCGATTATAAGATTAAAGTGCCGGAAAACCTTTCTATAGAAATCACCAGCGGATGTGAAAGAAATAATGATATCTCAATTCAGAATATGAAAAATGAAATTGACATTAAAAGCTGTCACAACATTGATCTTAAAAATGTGACCGGTCCATTGGTGCTTTCAACCATCAGTGGCGATATAAACATTACCTACAGCAATATCAATACTGCAAAATCATCTTCGATTAATTCAATTAGCGGAGAAATTGATATTACATTACCTGTAAAAACAGCAACTGACCTGGAATTAAGGACAGTATCCGGTGCAATTTACTCTGATTTCGACTTTACTGAGACTCAGAAAAACCTCAAAAAGATCGGTGGAAATGATATGAACTATACTCTTAACGGAGGCGGTTTTAAACTGAGTATTGCTTCTGTGAGCGGAACCATTTACCTGAGGAAGGGAAACTAAGCTTACACTAACTGCGGATTGCGGATTTTGGATTGCGGATCTGGAAATTAAGCCAGCGATCAGGTAATCCGGAATCCGGGATCTGCGATCCGCGTGTCACCTGGGGAAAAGTCTAAAATATTAAAATTTAGTTCAATGAAAACAATTACAATTTTAGTTGTAATGCTGCTAAGCTTGTCCTCAGCACAAGCTCAGCGGATTATAGAAAAACATATCGACTTTTCAGGAAAAGAGTTCATATCCCTGAAGATTCAGATAGCAGATTCCATAAACATTCAAACATGGAATAAGAATGAAGTTTATGTAAAGACTTCAGTGAATATCAATGATAATAAGGATAATGAAGCATATGCAACTTCATTTGATGAGGACGGAAAGACAGTCGCTGTAAAAGCAAATTTTAAAGACAATTATTTCAAGGGAAAAAAGAATTGCTGCAATGAGAGCGAAATCTACTGGCAGGTATTTATGCCCGAAAAAACAAAATTTTCTGTTGAGACTATAAATGCCAATATTACAATAACAGGACAAACAAGGGAGATGAGTGTTAAATCGATAAGTGGTTATATCGACCTGACAGCACCGTCGACCAAACAGGCAGATATAGATTTCTCGACTGTCTCCGGCAGAATGTATTCAAATCACGCAATTGCTCTTAGTAAAGGTCACAGCGGCATTCCGTTGAAAATAAATGAAAAACTCAATAATGGCGGAGATCCGATAAGACTGGAAACTATCAGTGGTGATATCTTTTTCAGGAAATCGAATTAAAACTTATTATTTTTTAACAACTCATTGAATGATTTACAGTTATCTTAAAATAGCATTCCGGAACATCTGGCGTCACAGGCTGGTTTCATTTATCACCATTTTTGGATTGGCTCTTGGCCTGGCCGGCAGCATGTTCATCTTTCTATGGGTCTATGACGAACTCAGTTTTGACAGGTTTAACAAACTGGGAGAGCGGTTGTATAAAGTGGAAGAAGATCAGCCTTACACCAACGGAGTTTTCCACGTTGGTGTAACGCCCTGGCCTTCGGGACCGGTATGGAAGGAGAAGATCCCTGAAATCGAAAACAGCTGCAGAGTAACCGAAACCGGAAGTATCCTCTTACGGAAAGACGAAAAGGTATTCAATGAGGAAAAAGTTATGGCTGCGGATACATCGTTCTTTAATATGTTCACTTATCCTCTTGTTCAGGGCAATCCCCGTTTGGTTCTCCGTGAACCTCTGTCAATAGTGTTAAGCGAGGAGATGGCTGGAAAGTACTTTGGCAATGAGGAAGCAATGGGAAAAAATCTCCAGCTAAATAACTCAGATGTTTATAGGGTAACAGGAATCATGAAAAAGATGCCTGCGAACAGTACATTTACCGCCGACTTTATTATTCCGTTCGAATATATGAAAAAG
>Ga0302164_10000673_pt1 | contig 11097 bp, 8 predicted proteins | sample I_Fen_E3_1_FD_193500 | JGI IMG/M metagenome (GOLD analysis project Ga0302164, IMG submission 193500) | Peat permafrost microbial communities from Stordalen Mire near Abisko, Sweden - I_Fen_E3_1 | ecosystem: Environmental > Terrestrial > Soil > Wetlands > Permafrost | place: Sweden: Abisko... | reverse complement strand
GAGGTAATAATCTGGTAAATTAGATGTTATAGTTATTAAAGGATATTCAATGATGTATCCATTGTTCTTTTGACACACGATTAAATCTTATTGGTTTCGAATCACTGATAAGCTGTCAAAATACTGCTAAATAACATCCATATGGATAAATGTCTTAACCACTGTTTTTGAATTGTATTTTAGGAATAAGTTTTTCAATTAGGTAGAATAGAAGATTTAAACTGACTTTGTTCTTTAGTAACACATATTTAAAATTTAATATTTTGTATAATTGGTTTAATATCATTTTAAGAGAATTTTGTATATGCATTAATTATGAATAATTTTAAATTATCAATTGTACACTTCTACCTAGCAGAAGTATATGTGATACAGAGATTAACAACGTTTAATTGATTGATTTATTTTTAATATTTTTATTGACATTCTATGAGCTTTTAGGATTAATAATGATAATTAATATTCAATCAAGGTGCATTCAGAAAAGATCTCATAACTTTTAAAAAATAAATATTTGTTTAGATGGATAAATCTCATGCTTCTGAGTTGAAAAAAGTTAATAAAAATAGGTTAATTTAATTGAGTTAGTATTATACTTCAATCATATTTTCAGGGCAGATTTTTAATTTAAGAACCCAATAGTTCACGGAAAAATTGAAATTCATCCTTTTGTATTCCCTTAAAAATTAATAATAAAACAAAATAAACCACAGCACCTATTATAACTGCTATAACTACATTTAGAATTCCATATGGATTTAAATAGACAATTATGCCAGACATCAAAACCGATGCTACAACGCTTTTTATTATAAAGTTCAGATCAAAATCGAATTTGAAAAATTTAGACGAATATAGTATAGTAAGAATAAATGCAGCTAAATAAGCAATTAAAGTTATTGCAGCAGCGCCTAAAATTCCAAAATAAGGAACGAATATAATATTAAGACTTAAATTCAAAACAGCTGCAATTAACCATATTGATCCCATTATCTTAGTTCTTTTTTCTAAAATTAATATATTACCTGCAATTGCATAAAATCCGAATAGAACGGCACTTGTAGCTACAAATGGGGTTACTAAATATCCGTTTAAGGCAATGGCCGGTGTGGTTAATATCAGTAGAATAGGTTTTGAAAGTATGGATAATCCAAATGCAGAAGGTATTGAAATTAGTAGGAAATATTTAATCGAATATTTTAGGAAGATCCTGACTTTTTCAGTATTATTATCTTCGTAGTACCTGGGTAGAACTGAAGGTAACAGAATAGAAAAGGGTGCTAGTACCATTACTAAAATATTACCTAGTGTGTAACCTGGGGAGTAATACCCAACAAAAGCTGAACCTAAAAGAATTCCAATAACATATCTGTCACTGGAATCAACTATCCATGAAGATAGATTTGCAGGGATAGTGGGAAGTCCAAATGACAAGTATTCCCTCATATTTTTAAATTTGGGAATTTTAAATCCTATATTTGAAATTATGAAGATGATCATTATGAAAAAACTGAAAATGTTTGCAATTAAAATTCCTAATGCAGCATAAAAGATTCCAAATCCGTTTATTGCAAAATAAGAGATAAGAAATACTCCTAAATATGTTTGTACTATTAAAATTAGAGAATATCTCCTCATCTGCTGGAAAGTCCTGAAGAAGTTGAGTAAAAGTGCATTTATACAGGCCAAAAATACAATTATAGACACCAACATGGCTAAATTAACATCACCGTTAAATAATACGGCTCCCACATTTTTAGAAAATAAAAACAACAGTGCAGATATAATGAAAGATGATACTAAAACAATACCAGAAATAGAATAAAAGTCTTCTTTTATTTTTTCTTTATCCTTTTCTGCAGATAAGAATCTGACCATAGTGTATGGTAATCCAAGACTTGCAAAAGCGGGAATTAATGATATGGTTGTGTTAATTATTACAAATGTACCGTAATCATTAATTGTAAAACTTTTAGTTACTATGGGAAGCAAAATTAATGAACTTAAAGCTATTAAAACATTTGTAATTCCCACCAATCCAATTCTCTGTACAAAGAGTTTGTAATCATTCAAATGTATCACCTGAAATAGACTTAAGATGTTATTCTTTATTCCATTATATTTATTTATATAAAACTAATATACTAATGGGAGAATTAAATATTATGCTGTTCCTTAGATTTACTCAGGAAATAATGCAAATTCAAGAAAAAAAATTTAAAATAACAATCAAATCTTCATAAATATCTATTCTTAATAATCGAATCAAATATCATTAGTCCTCTGATTGGATAAAAATAACACTGTAAGCTGATAAAATGTTAGAACCCGCAATAGTGAATGGTAAACCTGTTAGAAGTTCATTTTTACATCCATTTAAACATTCCATTGGTCAGGAAGAAATAGACGAAGTGGTTGATACTTTAAAATCGGATTGGATTACAACAGGACCTAAAACATTCAAATTTGAAGAAATATTCTTCGAATATGTGAATTCAAAGTATGCAATCGCAGTAAACTCCTGTACAGCCGCATTGCACCTAGCAGTTATTGCTTTAGGAATTGGAAATTGTGATGAAGTAATTACAACACCATACACATTTGCTGCAACAGCAGAAGTAGTGATAAATGCAAATGCTAAACCTGTTTTTGTAGATGTTGAAAAAGATACTTACAACATTGATCCAGCAAAGATAGAAGAAAAAATAACCGACAAAACCAAAGCAATAATAGTGGTTCATTACGCTGGACACGCATGTGAAATGGATAAAATAATGGAAATAGCTGAGAAATATGATCTGTATGTAATAGAAGATGCAGCGCATGCAATAGGTTCAAAATATAAGGATAAGAAGATTGGAAGCATAGGCGATGCAACATGTTTCAGTTTTTATGCTACCAAAAATATTACCACAGCAGAGGGAGGAATGATCACAACCAACCGTGGAGATTTAGCCGATAAAATGAGAATACTGAGCCTTCACGGAATCAGTAAAGACGCCTGGAAAAGGTACTCTTCTGAAGGATCATGGTACTACGAAATAGCATATTCCGGATATAAATACAATATGAGCGATTTACAGGCAAGTATTGGTATTCATCAGATGAAAAAACTGGATCAAATGCAGAAAAGAAGAGAAGAAATAGCAGATATGTACAATAAATCTTTCGGCCCAATCCCCCAGATAAAAACTCCAACTGTTAAGAGTTACGCAACCCATGCATGGCATTTATATCCAATTCAAGTGAACTCCGACCTGTTGAGTATTAATAGAAATGAGTTCATAGAAGCTTTAAAAGCAGAAAATATAGGCACCAGTGTTCATTTTATACCATTACATCTACACCCTTATTATAAAGAGAAATACGGTTTTAAAGGTGATGATTTTCCAAATGCAGAATCTTTATACCAAAACGAAATATCATTACCAATATATCCTAAGATGGAAGATAAAGATGTGGAAGATGTTATATCTGCAGTTAAGAAAATAATAGATTATTATGAGGTGTAATTATGGAAAAAATTAGAGTAGGAGATACAAAAATTGGTTTAGGCGAGGAAACATTCATAATTGCCGAAGCCGGGCTGAATCATGATGGTGATTTTGCCCAAGCTAAAAAACTCGTTGAAGAAGCTGCCAAAACAGGTGCCGATTGCGTTAAATTCCAAATATTTAAAACAGAAGAATTTATCAGCGAAAATGAAGAGTACTTTGACCTTTTCAAATCACTGGAGTTTAACGATGATGAGTGGATTGAACTAGCCAATTTGGCCGACGATAATGGAATAATGTTTTCAGCCAGTGTGTTTGACGAAGAAAGTACCGACCTCTTAAATGAGATAGGTTCTCCGCTCTACAAAATTGCATCTGGAGATTTAACAGATTTTCCTCTTCTGGATTATGTTTCAAAAAAGAATTTACCTGTAATATTATCAACTGGTATGGCAACCATCGGTGAAATCGCTGAATCCCTGAACAACATATATAAATCAGGAAATCGGCAGGTTGCTTTGATGCACTGTGTTTCAAACTATCCCACCAAGTATGAAGATTCAAACCTAAATTTTATCCAAAATCTTAAAGATGTGTTTAAAATTCCAGTAGGGTTCTCTGATCACACCACGGGAACACTAATTCCATCACTAGCAGTTGCTAGAGGTGCAGATCTTATTGAGAAACATTTTACTCTTAATAAAAATCTACCAGGACCAGATCATCAACTATCCCTTGATCCAAAAGAATTTGAGAAAATGGTTGAAGAAATTAAAATAACAGAATCTGCACTGGGTGACGGTGTTAAAAGTTTAACAGCCGATGAAAAACAAATGAAAGAATTAGCCCGAAGAAGTATAACATCATCTGAAGATATTCCTAAGGGCGTGAAAATATCTAAGGACAATATAAAAATATTAAGACCTGGAATGGGTATAGAACCAAAGTATGTTGACAAAGTTATGGGTAAAACAGTAAATAAAGATGTGAAAAAGAATCAAACTATTAATTGGGATTTTATATGTTGAAGAGAAGAGTCGTAGCAATTATACAGGCTAGAATGGGCTCCACAAGATTGCCGGGTAAGGTAATTGAAAAAATTGGAGATAAACCCCTCCTTGAAATTTTAGAAAACAGACTTAAAAAATCGAAATACGTTGATGATGTAACCATAGCCACAACAAAAAACAAGGGAGACGATGCTGTTGAAAGGTTATCCAATGAACTGGACATAACTTGTTATCGTGGAAGTGAAAAAGACGTACTTGAAAGATATGTAGAATCTTCTAGAATATCTAATGCTGATGTTGTGGTAAGAGTTACCGGTGATAATCCCCTTATAGATACAGATCTAGTGGATACGTTAATAAATGTACATTTAACAAATAATCTAGATTACACCTACTGTTTAGACACACCACTGGGTGTAAGTGCTGAAATAATTGAATCAAAGGTTTTGGAAGATATTTCTAAAAAAGCTGATCTAGATTCAGAAAGGGAACATGTTACACCTTACATAAGATCCCATCCCAATGATTACAAAATAAAACAATTCTATTCAAATCTTAGAAATCAGGATATCCGCTTAACTGTAGATACCTATGAAGATTTAAATCTTATTAAAGCTATTTATCAAAATCTGGGTGATCTTGAAAATTTAAAAATCAGAGATGTAGTTAATTTTTTAAAACTCAATCCTGACATTTATCGTATAAACGCCGGTGTTGAACAAAACCCGGACGATACCATCAAAACCATAAATACTGCATTTTTAACTGAAGGAAGCTCTGAAATGGGTATGGGGCATGTTTACAGATCCATAACATTTGCTAGAGCTTTACTGGCAAATTTAGGGGTCAAAGCATACTTTTTAACTAAAAGTGGTGGTAATGTAATTAAATTAATAGAAGATGAAAATTTTCCAACTATTAAGTTGAAAGAAGATAATGAAATCGTTTATCATTTAAAAAAATTAGATATAAACCTTATTGTTATTGATAATCTGGATTTTAAAGAGGAAATCCTAAAACAGATAAAGGATACGGTTAATGCCAATGTGGTAATGGTAGATAATTTAACACCTAAAAATGATGGATACGCTGACATTGTAATGAGTCTGGTTAGGAGTAATTTTTCTAATAAAAACATCTATAACAAAAATATTGAAACCATGTACTTCTGTGGTCCTAAATATCTAATTTTAAGGGATGAATTTGATATATTTAAAAATAAGAAGGATTTAAAGCCTAAAATAGAAGATATTCTATTAATTTTTGGGGGTAGTGATCCATCCAATCATACAACAACGGTATTAAAAAAATTAAGTGATGATGTAAGGGTAAATATTGTTCTAGGACCAGAATTTAAGCATTTTAACGATCTGGACAAGATTTTGAAGAAAAAACCATCTGATAATGTAGTAATCCACAAGGAACCAGGAAATGTAGCTGAATTAATGTACAATGCAGATCTGGTAATTACATCTCCAGGTTTATCTATGTTTGAAGCTGTATACGTTGGCTCCCCTGTCCTTGTCATATCCCAAAACGCTCTACAAAATCGTTATTACAGTCCGCTTAATTATGAATATTTGATAAAAAAATCAGATATAGCTAATTTAGAGGAGTATATGCAGGATTTATCATCTTTAACCAAAAGAAATGAAGTTATAGGATATTTTAATGGATTGGAAGTTGGGCAAGGGAAGGTTGAAATTATTGATTATCTATCACAATTAATCTTAGAAAAAGATTCAAACTTAACGATCAAGAAATAAAGGAAAAAGTTGATTTAAGGTGATAAATTCCAATACCATCATGATGACCGAATATAAAGATACTATTCAGAATTTATCCAGTATAATTAGAAAAAAGATATACTTTGAACATTATATTATTACTTAGAAAATAAATTAAGTTTGTAATTACTTTGATTGATTTAATAGATATTTAAGATGTGAAGGGACATTTAAAAGTTAGGGAGATAACGGTGATCAAATGAATGTAGTTATTGTACAACCATTTTATTTACCCTGGATAGGTTACTTTGGAATGATTGATGAGGCCGATATTTTTGTTTTTGCTGACAATCTTCAGTTTTTAAAGAAATCGTGGCAGAGACGGAATAAAATAAAAACCACGAATAACACTTCTAAATGGCTTTCTGTGCCTGTAACTGGCAAATATAAGCAAAATATAAATGAAGTTGCCATAAATAACTCTGCAGAATTTAAACAAAAAAATAAGGTTGTTAATTGGAAAGAAAAACATTGGGAGTTAATATCTTCCTCATATTCTAAGGCGCCCTATTTTGATGATTATAAAGACGATGTTGAGGAAATATTTACAAGGGATTGGGATCTTTTATTGGATCTTGATATATATGCAACTGAAAAAATTTCAGAATTACTGGGGTTAAAAGTACCTGATTTCGTTAAAGCATCGGATTTAGATAGTGCTGAGGGTATAAAAGTAGATTATATATTGAATGTCTGTGATCAGATAGGGGCTGATGCATATATCAGTGGCCCGGCTGCTAAGGATTATATTGATTTTAATGAATTTCAAAAATTTAAACAGAAAAATGTAGATCTGTATTGGTTTGAATTTCCTCATCCAGTTTATCCTCAAATAGGATCTGATTTTATACCATATTTATCTGCCATTGATCTATTATTTAATACTGGAGAAAAATCCTGGGATTATATCCAAAAGAGTTCTGAAAACTGCTTAAAACTAGAGGATGGTAACACCTTAAAAAATGAAGGGGGAGTCAAAAACGAATAGTGAAGTAGAAGGATACTACAAGGATAAAGTATTACTTGTTACCGGTGGTGCGGGTTCTATAGGTAGTGAAATTACAAAGAAGATTTTGGAGTATAATCCATCAGTAATTAGGGTTTTAGATAATAATGAAACTGCATTATTTGAACTCGAAGAAGAACTTAATTCTGATAAGTTAAGGGTTTTTTATGGAGATGTAAGAGACAAGGACAGGCTGAAAAGAGCATTTGATAACGTTGATATCATTTTTCATGCAGGCGCTTTAAAACATGTCCCACTATGTGAATTCAACCCATTTGATGCCGTTAAAACTAATATTATAGGGACTCAGAATGTTTTAGATGTGGCTCTGGATAGAGATGTTGAGAAGGTTATATTTGTGAGCACTGACAAGGCAGTAAATCCCATAAATGTCATGGGCGCAACTAAACTCCTGGCCGAACGCCTAACCATATCAGCCAATCATTATACAGGTGATAAAGAAACAGTATTTTCCTGTGTAAGATTTGGAAATGTCCTAAATTCAAGAGGTTCTGTTATACCAGTATTTAAAAATCAAATCAAAAATGGCGGTCCTGTTAAAATTACAGACAAGGATATGACAAGATTCATTATGGGAATTCCTGAAGCTGTGGAACTAATCCTAAAAGCGGGTCAAAAGGCAGATGGTGGGGAAATATTTATTCTTAAAATGCCAGCAACCAATATCATGGACCTTGCAGAGGTTATGATTGAAAATTTAGCCAATATCTACAACCACAACCCAGAAGAAATTGGAATAGAAATTATTGGAAAAAGAGTTGGAGAAAAAATGTATGAAGAACTGATGACAGCTGACGAATCCATTTATGCCATTGATGATGGGGAATTATTCATTTTAAACTCCAATAGTCAGGAAAATTTGAATAACACCATGGAATACAACTCAGATTATGTTGACAAATTATCTAAAGATCAGATTAGTGATATCATAAACGATACTTTATTTGAAAATAGAAATTACATCTATTAATTTTTACACAATTTCCATACTTTCTGATCAGAATAATTTGTATCTAAATCTGTTTTTTTTAATATCTAATAGGTTTATAATTTTTCAAGTCTCTTTTTGTTACATATTAAAAAAAGCCAAATTCTTTATGATAAACGGATAGTAGGTTATTATTTATATTAATTAGTTTTAAATTAATGATTATGGTTACTTTAGATCGAGATGAACTTCTTGTATATTTAGAGGATAATAAAATAGATGTTATTGCGGTTGCAATATCACATTGGCACGCTTTAGGTATTGACGCGTTCTTATATGATCTTTCAAATCGATATGACAGGAAAGTTCAAGCTCTTATTTTGATACAACCCCACATAACCGATGGTTACGTCATTAGCGAAAAAGACTTTCTTAATGATGAATACGCAGATTTAAAATTCCATTTTGTTGATATTACTCCAAAAGATGAGAGTTTTATCTCCGAAAGGTTGCCTAATTTCATTTCCAAATACCTTACAATGTCTTCAGGATTAATAAACATCCGATCTAGAAAAGGATCAAATAAGTTATACCTGTTAAGTCCGCAATTACCCTACTCAGAATTACTGATTTATTTCGGTAATAAAATAGTTTCATCTAAATATAACCCCATTCTTATTCTGGTTGATGAGGGATACGCCAGTTATGTTTCAGAAGAGGATTGGAAACAATTAAGAAAGGAATTAAGAAAGGAAGATGCAAAAAAAGTGGATTCTACTCTTATGTACACTATAAGTTCAAATATTTTTAGATCCGTAGATTATATTTTCAGAGAGATGATCCTAAGATCAATGCCAGTAGAAAAAAGGTTCCTTTTTACTCTGGAATCTCAGTTAAAGATCAACGATGACATTTGCAGTTCATATAAAGAAGTATTGAAGCTTAGAAAAAATGATTTGAATATGGATAAATTTGGGAAGACTGTCCTAATTATTACACAACCATTTTCAGAGATGAACATCATTTCATTAGAAGATGAGCTTAGTTTAATGGGGTCATTAATTAAAGTTATTAATAGAAAAGGAATTAAACCTGTTATAAAACCTCATCCCCGTGAAACCAGTGATAAATACAATAATTTAAAAGATTGTGATTTTGATATTATAGAAAACAATTTTCCAGTTGAAGAAATAATCCCTAATTTAAACCCTTTATGTGTAATAGGTTATTCGAGTACGGCATTGTTGAATTCTAAAGTGTTTTATGATATAGATGCTATCAGTCTTTCTGATATTATGCGTTCCATGTACGACGATGAAATGTTACATGAGTCAGATGAAGAATTTAAAAAACTTACAAGCAATTATGTTAATTTTGTTGATGACGTTGAGGATATTGAAAAATTAATATAAAATATATTAGTAATATTTTTCCCTCCATAATACTAATTTTGAAACTTTCATATACCTTCCTTCACCGTATATTTCAAATCCTGCATTTTCAGCTGCTTTCAATGATCTTGCATTATCCTTTCCAACAGCCATTTTTAATTTTTCCTTTCCAATATCAGCTGAAAATTCAGTCATTTTTTGGAGGTTATAGGAATAGAATCCCCTTCCCCTGCATTCAGGATCTGTGATTGACCAGTGAACATAAACATCGTTATCGAAATTTAATTTCATTGGAGGATGAAATTCTATTTTATTTTCAATTATTAAAAAGCTGATATGAACTAAATTTTTTTTATAAAAAATTCCAAAAAGAATTTGACTTCTAAAAAATTTTTCTGTTAAATCTGATAGTCTACAAAATTCCCCTGTTGTGTAGCCTTTCTCCATGAGATCTTTTAAATCTTTTTTTGAAGTTAATATAATAGATTCTACAGCATCATATTCACGTTTTCCTTCTTTTGATGCGTCTCTTTCAAGCAGATAAAGTTCTTGATATATAAAAATGGTTCTATTTCTAAAAAAATTTGTGATTCTATTAAAAAAATTATCCGTCTTATCACCCTCGTCAATATCAAACATCACCTAAATCACCTCAACACCAATCAACATATGGTCTCTTTTATGCTGATCTCATTACTAAACATGGATTTTCGTTTATAAAGCTTCAAAACTTTATATATCCACTATTCATATTATAATATTATTGTGATTAAAAATTCCAATCATCTTCTTCTTTATTTGTATTTTCTTTAAGTTAGTATATTCTGTAAACAATCTTTAATATATCTTCATATTATATTATGGAAAATACCTTTTTTTGACTCAAATTAAAGAATAAATATTATATTTAATGTTATTTCAGAGTTAATACATAATATAACTATAATTGTAGTGTAGAATCGCTGCATAAAATAGTTTATAGAAGTAGATTTAATTTAAACCCTTAAAAGAATATTATTAACTTTCAAGTTTTAGTCCATAAATTGAAATTTCGTTATATTATCTTTAAAATAATTCTAAGAAATTAGAAAATTAGAATAAATTCAAGAATATTTAATACGGACTAAAATGACATATTTCTAATTCTAAAATATAATGACATATAAAAATATTTAAAAGACCGTTCCAAGTAAATTTTGTATTTCCTTGTCCATAAAGGGTTTTACAATAAAACCATAGGGTTCAGTATTATTTGCGCGTTTTAATGTTTTTTCGTCAAAATAACCCGTTAAATATATTAATGGAACATCGTATTGTTCATGAATTTGCTTGCCTGCATCTATCCCGTCCATATCGCCTTTTAAACTTATGTCCATCAGGATCACATCGGGATTTATTTCTTCTGTTTTATGTATTGCATCCTTCCCATTATCGGTAATATCAAGTACATTGTATCCAAT
>Ga0302164_10000670_pt1 | contig 11152 bp, 4 predicted proteins | sample I_Fen_E3_1_FD_193500 | JGI IMG/M metagenome (GOLD analysis project Ga0302164, IMG submission 193500) | Peat permafrost microbial communities from Stordalen Mire near Abisko, Sweden - I_Fen_E3_1 | ecosystem: Environmental > Terrestrial > Soil > Wetlands > Permafrost | place: Sweden: Abisko... | reverse complement strand
TGCTCGCCACATTCCTGTATTCAATATTTATTTTTTTGTTCCAGGTATTTTCAACAGACAACAATGGGTTTACAACTCCCGAATTTTGCAGGAAAGTTGCCAATCCAGAGTAAATGCTGGTAGTAATGCTATCTCCTCCATAAGGATTAGCTACCCTGAACGTTTTAGGATCAGCAGATACAGCAGGCATTACTTTTCTGGCATCATCTAAAACACTTCCGGCTCCAAAAGGATTATTCTGCCTTGAAGAGTTAAGGTTGATACCAATTTTTATGGCTTTATTAAGCTTAAATTCATCAGCAAATGAGAGCTGCATTTTTTCCAGCTTTTCATGCTTGATAATACCTTCATCATAAATATAGCCCAAGCCAAGACTGAACCTGTTCTTTTCAGTACTTCCCGAAATGCTCAGGTTGTTATTACTGAATTTAGCAGTTCTTGTAACGGCATCTATCCAATCGGTATTGGCTGTTAAAGCAGAATAGTCGGGTGTTGCTACCGGGGGTGACGCGTTGGCATTTTCTTCATCAAACAACATTTTAAAACCTGCAGCATCAACCAACTTGATCTTATCAACCAGTTTTTTAGTACCGTAATTGGTATTAAAATTAACTACTACCTGGCCGGCCTTAGCTTTCTTAGTAGTAATTGCAATAACACCCGTTGCACCTTTAACACCAAAGATTGCCAATGAAGAAGGATCTTTCAACACTTCGATTGATTCGATGTCATTGGGATTTAAGTAATCGATGTTATCATTAAAAATTCCATCCACTACATATAAAGGATGTACCTGGCCAATACTTACTGTACCGCGGATCCTGATATCCGGAGCTGCTCCGGGAGTACCGTTATTTACTACAGAAAGCCCTGCTACTTTTCCTTGCAAAGATGCAATGGGATTGGTGTTTGGCTTGTCTGCGATGTCTTTACCTAAAACTTTTACAATTGAACCCGTAAGGTCTCTTTTGTTAGCTGTACCGTAACCAATTACCACTACCGCATCAATAGATTTTGTAGAAGTGGTTAATGTTACGTTTATTTCAGTGCGTTTGTTTACTGGTATTTCAACATCTTCGTAGCCGATAGAAGTGAAAATCAGCCTTGCACCATCCGGAACCGAAATAGCATAAAAACCTGCAGCATCAGTTGCAGTACCTACTGCAGAGCCCTTGATCTTTATACTTACTCCGGGTATTGGTTCGCCAGCAGCATTGGTTACCTTACCGGTTACCTTAACATCCTGCTCCACAAAATTCTTCTGGGTAATTACCACCAGGTTATTGTCTAAAATGCGGTAAGTCAACGATGTATTGCTGAAAAGGTTATTCAATACATCTGTAACCAGTGTATTATTTGCATCAATATTGATCTTTTGATCAGAAGTTAAAACATCGTTATTATACAAAAAACGATACATGCTTTTCTTCTCAATTTGTTTTAAAGCAGTCTTTAATTCAGTTGATTGAAGTTTTAGCGTAATCCTTTGCTGAGAGTATGTTTTAGCCGATAGCTGTAAGCTCGTTATCAAGATAAAAGCAATTGTTAATTTCATATGCAGTAAAAATTTAATCCAGCTTTGATCCTTTAAAGCAAACAATTGTTTGTTTTTTTCCATATTTTTATGTTTTGGTAAATTAAAAAGAGGATAAACCTAAAGTCCCTTTCCACAGAGTGATTCAAGTTTTCCTTATTTTGCCTGTTCGGGAAATGCGTCAACATTTCCCGTTTTTTATTCCGTTAAGAGGTGTTGGATGAGGTTATTTCTTTCATTAGCAGCATGTTTTTTTATTTTGAAATAGTGATTATATCCTTATCAACCTTATAGGTAAAAGCAGTTGTTAATTGTAATGCATTTAAAGCCTGGTAAATGGTCTCTTTTTCAAACGATCCCGTAAGCAATTCCCTTTTTAATTTTTCATTGCTTATCATTATTGTAACCCCGTACCACCTTTCCATTTTCTTAGCAATATCATCCAGCCTTTCATCACTGAATACAAGCCTGTTATCTACCCAACCGGTTTCAACAATTGAACTGTCTTTGGGGTATATGGTGAGATGGCTAATTTCAAGAATGGGGTTTCCTTTTTCAATAACTGCAGATGCTGATTTTGTGACAATGCGTTTAGCCGGGTTAATATCATCATTTATTAAAATGAGTTTTTCATTTGGCTTCATGATATATTTTTCCTGCCTGTCTTTAAATGTTACTTCTACACTACCTCGTATTAAACTTGTTTCCGTAGTTTTTTCTCCAGGGTAGCATTTTACATTAAATGCAGTACCTAAAACCTTAATATCCATTTTTGCAGTATGGATAACAAATGGTTTATTAGGGTTCTTCACCACATCAAAATAAGCTTCCCCAATTAACGATACCTCCCGGATACCGGTACCAAAATGCGTGTTATCATATACTAATTTACTGCTGCTGTTCAGCCAAACCGAAGTACCGTCTGGCAATTGAATCTTTGTACGGGAACCGTTTTTTGTGCTTACCTCACTTTGTGCCACTTTTTCCTGCGAATAGCTCTTTTTGCTATTGGTAAAAAAGGCAAAAAATATAATAACAGCGGTAATCATTACAGCTGCACTAAGCCAAAGCAATCTTTTCTTCTTTTTACTTTCCACAGGCTCATTAAGGTTTAAAGACCCTGTTTCGTATTTATTGATTTCTAAATCAAACCCCTTTTCTCTTAATCTGTCGTTATGCAAATGAAATGTAGCTTCTAAAAACTCATCATCTGCCTCAGCGGGAATAGACCAAAACTCATGAATGAATTGTACCGGAATATCCGTATCAGGATACCTTCTGACCAAATCATCCAATTCGAATAATTCAGCCTGAGTAGCTTCTCCCGATAATTTACGGGACATTAAGGTCCATATTCTATCTCTATTCATAGTCTCTGTAGTTAAAGAGACAAAAAAAGAATGAATCCCCTATAAATCCAAAAAAAAGATTCAATTAATTAGAAGAAGGCTTTTTAACTGAGGTGTGCAGCACTGTAGCAATTTTTTTCAAGGCTGTTGAAAGCTGATTATCAATTGTTTTTACACTTATATTAAGTAATTGTGCAATTTCTTTGTATTTGAGATTATCCTGTTTGGCCAGTTTAAAAATGATCTTGCATTGCTGCGGAAGAGATTCAATGGCAGCGTCAATCTTTTGTGCCAGTTCATTGTTAATTAAAAAGGTTTCGGCATTCGGGTCGGGACTTGCAAATTCAACCTCCAGGTCGTCCAGCGAAAGCATGGTAGTCTTTTGTGTTTGCTGCAACCTGCGCAACGAAGCATTCCTGACACTGATATACAAATACATTCTCAGGTCCTCAATTTCCAGTAGTTGTTTACGCCTCGCCCAAATTTCTATAAATATATCAGATACGGCTTCTTCCGCTGCTTCTTTTGATTTGAGTATAGAATAGGAGAAACTTTTAAGTGGCAGGAAAAAGTAAAAAAACAATTTTTTGTATGCCGATGCATCTTCGTAGTCAGCTATACGCTGCTGCAATTCATGTAATTCATGAGCATTTATCGTTTGTCTTTTATCCATAGCAATCAGCAATCCTAACCAAATGTAGAATTTTTTTGACTAAAAAATATAATTAACGGATAAAATAATACCGGTTGCCATATAATACATTTTAAGAACCGCTTTGCTCAACAACACCCATTACACAAAGAATACTTTTTTTAAGCGGATATTCAATATGCTTCAAAGTACATTTTAAACAAATGCTGTAGGCTGCAGCCCTGCAATTTTTACAGAGAAAACACCGTCTTCTGAATTATTAACAGAAACATCAATATTCAACATTGCTGAAAAACTTTTAACCAGCTGAAGGCCAATTTGCCTGCTTTGTTCATTTTCAAAAAGTGTATTATTATTAAACCGTTCGTTTATGTTGTTGTAGTCGCTGCTTACTTTAACATCCGGTATGGCATTCGTATTGCTTTTGCTTCTTACAAAAATGCACAACCGGTCATTATTCCAAGTATCATTTACAGCTTCTATCTGTACTACCCCATTTTCAGTAAATTTTATTGCGTTGGTAATAAGGTTGTAGAGTATAGAATTAAGTACTGCCTTGTCTGCAAGTACTGTTAAATCATCATGGATTAATATTTTCGTTTGGATATTATTTTGATTTAACCGATGCTGAAAAAGGTTAAAGTTTTTGTCAAGCAGCTCATTAAAATTCAGGGGTTGGAGCGTCAGTTTTATAGTAGCATTCATCCTTTGTACCTGTATCCACAACAGCATTTCATTCATTAGTTCTTCAAGATCCTGGGTGGAGTTTGCCAACAGTTGTGCCATTTCTTCTGCACCGGTATTTTTTAATTTATCACTTGCTGCAAGTGTTTGCGCCATACGGTTGATGTAAAAAAGCGGGGTAGAAAGATCGTGGTTAAAAAGTATTATCAGCCTGTCCCTGGTTTGTACTGTTTTCAACAGTGCTTCATTTTTTTCTTTAAGGCTGGCAGTGGCAGCAATAATTTTTTTAGTCAGTACGATATTACTTTTTTGCAGGCTCAGTATTCGCCACCTGTATACCAGGTAACCAATCAGCATTAAAACAATAAACAGTATTGGATATAAATAGATGGTTTGATACCAGAAAGGCTTTTTATGAATAGTAACGGAATGGTAAATAAAATCATCGTTGTTAAGGCCGGTTCTTTTTCTAAATTGTATTTCATAATCGCCGGTGGCCAAAAACGGAAATAAAATCCGGCGCTGTTCATTTACATCCAGCCAGCCTAGTTCTCCCCGCTCCCCTTTTTTTATAATCCGGTATTGTAATTGAATATTGTAAGCAGGGCTAAAGTCTGGAGCCATTACGTTAATCACCAGTTCCCTGTTATCGCCAGCGGCAATATCCAGGTTTTGACTATTGGCTTTCAATAATTTATTGCCCTGGGTTATTGCAATTTGCAATGTTTTACCGGGAAAATTAAAATTGATATCGTTGGTATTTAACCTCGCTAAACCTTCAGTTGTTGAAACAGAAAGCCATCCATCCTTTTGTGTGATCATCGGAACATAACATGCTCCATTAAGTTCGTTACCGGCAAGCCCGTCATAAGCAGAAAGTTTGTAGTAATAAGGTATTACTGAAGGGTTGGTTTCAAAATCACTTAAGTTTTTTTTAGTGGTCACATAAAGTCCATTATTGGTAGAAAACCATACCCTTTTCAATTGGTCCGTGATGGCATAATGTACGATACTCAAATTATTTTCCCGGTCTGCGGGTACCTGTAACAGTTCGCCTGATTTTTTTAGTACCCATAACCCTTTGCCATAAGTGCCGATCCATAGCGAACCTGTTCGTTTATTCAGATCAAAAAAACGTATTTCAGTACTATCCAGCAGGTACTTTTTAAATACTTTTTGTGGTGTTTGCGGATCAAGCAAAAATACTCCCTGCCTGGTGCCGATGATAAGGCGTCGGTTATCATCTTCTAAAAAACAATTTACCTGGAGCGGATTGATATACTTGTCCTTACTGATATGCGGCAGAACATTTACATACTGAGAAGACCCTTTTTCAAAATAGCCCAGGTCATCGTTGTAATTAAGCCAGATATTTCCATTGCTATCTTCCAAAAGGCAATAAACAGGTTTGCTAAGCGTCGCCATTTTAACCGCATCTGCAGAACCGGGATAATGCGCTTTCATTAAATCGTACCTGAAGGAATCTTTTATTTCACGTGTATACCAGTAAAAATTTTTCTTGTCTTTAAAAATAAGGCGGTTGATATTGACCAGGTAATAGATATCGTTAGTGTATACTGGCTTAAGTCCATTAACCACGCCTTTATACCCGTTTTTATCAAATAAAAAGCAAACACCTGCTAACCGGGTCGAGTCATCTGGCATAAGCCCTTGCGCAAACATATAATTGGCGTAGACCTTTTTCTCCGGAGCTCTGAAGGTCTGCACAGCATTTTTATGAAAAATAAAGAACCCCTTATCGGCTGTAGAAATTATTAAGTACTTATTATCCCGGTTATAAATGCGGTTAACAGACAAAGTATCCGCATAAGTGTCAAGCATTTTGGTATATACAATTCTTTTGTTGACCCCTGCTGCATATATTTCAAAAAGTTTTCTTCCATCTGTGGCAAAAAGAGAATGATTGTCAGTACCTCTGTAAATCCTCCATGGCCTGATACTTTTTGGAAAAAGCAGGTGTTCGATTGTGCCCCTGGTAGTATACACATCAAAGCCCTTTGCAGTACTGTTAGGTACTACCACATAATTCTCCAGTATAAAAATTTTCCAGTTGTCATTAAAAATTGCACCGTCATGAGCTGGTAAGGGTAATGTTTTAAAGAGGCCCTTTGATGTAAAAACAGAGAGTGCATTACCTACAATACCGAAACTGTCTTTATCATAGTTAAATCCTAAGCAGGTATATTGGATGCCCCAATTGTTCTTACGATTGTAGGCCTCAAAATTACTGTCGTATATACCTGCCGGTGCAGGCACAGCAACCTGGCTGTTTCCTAATAATATACCGTGCCTTTTTACCGAGTATGTTTCATATGCTACAATGCCTCCGTTGGTAATAACAAAAATTTTTTGGCCAAAGGTTACAGCATAAACTGTATCGTCATTTTTTTTTACCAGTTTTGCGATCTGGGTCTTTGAAGCAAAACCACCCTCGTATCCAAAATCATTTTTAAAATGTTGCCCGTCAAAACGGCTGAGGCCGCCCCAGGTAGCTATCCACATATAACCGAGGTTGTCAAAGCAAAAATCAATTACAGTATTTTCGGGCAAACCAGCTGCCTGGGTATAGCCGGTAACCGTTGCAGGATCAAATACTCCCTTTTGGGACTGTGCAAACACCGCAGGCAGCTGCGATAAACCAATGGTTAATAACAACAAAATACGGCGTAGGATTAATTTTAACACAACCATGATGATGAATTTTATTTCATGGTGACTGCAGAGGTGTCATCTTATTTTAAAATATACAAGGTAATTCTCTGGCCATTCGCCAGGATTACAAAAGAGAACTTTACTTTTTTATGATGTAACGGTAACACATCAACGAAATAAGTTATTATTTTTTTTCAACCTGCCAAACTTTTTTGCTTAAAATAAAATTATTTTTATTTGCGTTGCTATTTTTAGTGTTTTGCTTACCGTTAGTTACCTGGTAATAAAGTAAATAATTCCTGCGTACACCCCACTGGTATATAACAGTAATCAGCATCCCAAATTATATTTTAAATAAGGCTTTCATTAACTGGTAAATGGATGATAGAATGTGGTAAAGGCTGGACGTCCGGGGTTTTCTAATGCCGCAGGAAATTTAGTCCTGATATCTTTACTGTAAATGTATCTGCAACAGTACTATCAAATGATACCTCAATATCAAGCATGGTGGCAAAACTCTTAACCAGTTGCAGACCAATTTGCCGGGCCTGTTCGTTTGCAACTGGTGGCTTATTAGATTTTATTATATCGTTAATTTCTTTGTAGGAGCCCCTGCCCTGCCGGTCGCTAATAACCGAACTGTTGCTTTTACTTCTTACCAAAAGGTATACATCATCATCGCCTGGTTTATCTTTTGCCGTTTCTATTTGTATTACCCCGTTTTGGGTGTATTTAATGGCATTGGTAATAAGATTGTACAGAATTGAATTGAATACCCTTCTGTCTACAAAAATGGTTGCTTCAAACGGAACAAGTAACCGCGTAATCAAATTATTTTGTTTTAACCGGTGGCGAAACAGGTCAAAGTTCCTTTCCAACAGTTCTATTAAGTTTACCGGTTCATTCACTAATTGTATGGTTGAATTTTTTTGTTGCATCTGGATCCACAACAGCATTTCATTCATCAGCTCTTCAAGATCTTGTGTAGAATCGGCCAGCAACTGTACAGCACTTGCATAAGGTTCTTTAATATCATCTTCATCTGCAAGAGACTTGGCTAACCGGTTAATATAAAAAAGTGGTGTTGAAAGATCGTGATTGAAAAGTGTAATGAGATTATCACGTGTTTCAATGGTTTTTACCAATTCTTCATTCTTATCCTTAAGATCGGCAGTGGCGCTTATTATTTTGTCGCTGAGGATTTTATTTTTTCGTCTTAAAGTAAGCATCCTCCACAGGTAAAGCAGGTAGCCTAAGGTTACTAAAATGATCAATACAATAGGGTAAATAAAGATCGTTTGATACCAATAGGGTTTTTTATGTATGGTAACGGTATGGTAAATAAAATCACCATTGTTCAGCCCCGTTCTTTTACGAAACTGCATTTCATAATCGCCCGATCCTAAAAACGGTAAAGATACCCGGTGCTGCTCATTTACATCCTGCCATACTGGTCCGCCTTTATCTTCCATCTTAATGATCCGGTATTGCAATTGTATATTGTACTCCGGGCTCCAGTCTGGCGCCAGTACATCAATGATCACGTCTGAATTATCACCGGCGTCAATATCAAGGTTTCGAACAGCTGCTGAAAGTATCTTATTGCCATGTATGATTTCGGTTTGCAATGACTTGCCCGAAAAATCAATTGCGGCGTCGATGGTATTTATCCTTGCAAGCCCAGCCACCGATGAAATAGTGAGCGTTCCGTCGGGTTGCAAAATCATCGGTAACTGACAACCGCCATTAAATTCATTGGTAGTTAGCCCGTCGTAAGTAGAAAACCTGTAGTAATAAACCTCTACTGATCGCTTCGCTTCAAAATCGTCTAAGTTTTTTTGGGTAGTTACGTACAATCCGTTGTTGGTGGAAAACCATACCCTGTTGTATTTATCAGAGACGGCATAATGAACAATACTCATATTGCCTTCCTTATCCATAGGCAACTGCAGCAGTTCGCCCGTTTTTTTTAACATCCATAACCCTTTGCCATAAGTGCCAATCCACAAAGCCCCCGTTTGTTTATTAAAGGAGAGGTAATGAATTTCTGTACTGTCCAGTAAATATTTTTGGGGCATTATTGCCGGATGTCCGGGGTCGAACAAAAATACACCGTGTAAAGTACCAATTACTATCCTCCCAAAATTATCGCCGGTATAACAAAGGATATTTTGAGTTACATAAAAATTGTTTCCTGTATCTAAAACCAGGGGTACATATTTTGTGGTGCCTTTTTTCAGGTATCCAAACCTGCCATAATTATTAAACCAGATATTGTTCTTACTGTCTTCAAAAAAGCTCCGCACAGGGGTAACCAGTTGTTGGATTTTTACAGCATCCGGTCCACCGGGATAAGTGGCTTTCATTAGTGCAAATGAGTTTAGCGAATCCGGGAGTTGTTGCATATACCAGTAATACCCGCTATGGTCTTTATAAATGGCCCGGTTTAAAAAGGCATAGTTCATCGGGTTAGTTGTAGGGTTTAGTGCTTTGCTGACTTCCTTAAAACCGTTTTTATCAAATAACAAATTGATCCCTGTTAAAATCGTCTTATTGTCCGGCATCAAAGCCTGCGCATAAAAATAATTGGCGATCATATCTTTTGCAGGTGCCATAAATGTTTGCACATTATTTTTATGGTACAGGTAAAAGCCCTGTGAACCACTTGCTATTACAAGGTATTTGTTGTTAAGATTATAAATGGCCCGGGAATTAATCGAATCAGAAAAATTATCCAGCATTTTGGTGAATGCAACCTGGTTTTCAGATGGAGAAATTGTTATCTCAAAGAGCGTGTTATTGTTGGATGCAAAAAGCGAATGGTTATCAATACCCGGGTACACTTTCCATGGCAGCTTATTTTGTATTGGCAAAAGAAAATGTTCAATTTTTCCATTGCTAGTATACACATCAAGGTAACCGGTTTTATTATTAAAAACCACCACATTGTTTTCCAATATATAGATATCCCAATACCTGTGTTCTGTTCTGATATTATGCTCGGGTAATGATACAGCTCTTGGTAAGCCCTGGTTGAAGTACACTTTCAGTTCTTTGCCCAGTATACCAAAACTGTTATTATCGTTTTTAAAACCCAGGCAGGCAAACTGAATACTCCAATCGTTTTTATGGCAGTAATCTACAAAGTTGCTATCATTGATGCCTTGCAGTGCAGGTACGCTGGCCTGTGCATTTTGTAATAATACCCCATGTTTGGTTACCGCATACGCTTCATAATTTACCACGTTGCCATTCGCTACAACAAAAAGTTTTTTGTCAATTGTCATTGCATAGATCGTATCCAGGTTCTTTTTAAAAAAGTGCATCACCCTTACTTTGGTGGAAAAACTGCCATTATATCCAAAATCATTTTTAAAGTGTTTTCCATCAAAACGGCTTAGCCCGCCCCAGGTGGCAATCCATAAATAGCCCAGCTTGTCAAAGCAAAAATCATTAACTGAATTCTGTGGCATTCCACTCAACTGGTTATAGTTGGTAACAGTGGCACAATCAAATACGCCCTTATCTTCCTGTGCAAACAATACCAAAAACGGCATTATCATTAATACAACTATAATAATTATACGGGTGGTGGCTTGATGCAAATTGAACATTGTTTTAAGATTTTCTCCACATGTAAACAGTGCACTTTTAATGCTGATGGGTTTGCAGCGTATCAGATGTATTCAGAAGTTGTGGCTTCGAAGCCACCTTTCTGCACGTTTGCTCAATTTTGCGGGTGTTAGCCTGGCTTATGATTGTTCAATAGTATAAGATTCTGATAAGCGGGATGTTACTTTTGTCCGGGTTCCTTAAATGAAAAAAACCTTATAAATCAAATAAATTTAATTTGATCTATAAGGTTTAAGCGGAGAGAGAGGGATTCGAACCCCCGGACCTGTAACAGTCAACGGTTTTCAAGACCGCCGCATTAGACCGCTCTGCCATCTCTCCGCTGCAAAAATACGTTTTGAAATAGTTCAACCCAAAAGTTTTACTGAACTATTTGCTGCTGTTCTTTATCTTTTACCACCACCAGGTCTTTCAACTCAACAGTGATGGGCATTACACCCACCTGCAGGATGGCTTTTTTTCCTTTAATTTCTTTTACAATACCAACCTGCCGGTTCTGTTTCATCTTCACTTTGGCTCCAATAACGATCTCTCCTCCTATTTCTTCAAACTTTTCGTTCAACTTTTTTTGCTGCTTTTCGGCAGTAAACTTTTCTTTTTGATTAAACAGCAAGGCATGTATTATTT
>Ga0302164_10000666_pt1 | contig 11233 bp, 7 predicted proteins | sample I_Fen_E3_1_FD_193500 | JGI IMG/M metagenome (GOLD analysis project Ga0302164, IMG submission 193500) | Peat permafrost microbial communities from Stordalen Mire near Abisko, Sweden - I_Fen_E3_1 | ecosystem: Environmental > Terrestrial > Soil > Wetlands > Permafrost | place: Sweden: Abisko... | reverse complement strand
AGTTCCAAACCAGACCTCCCCTGTTTTATTGTCAACAGCCAGCGATACAATTGAATTTGATAGAAGAGGGCTGTTCAGTTCATTAAAGTTCTTAATCTGAGTTGTGCCGTCAGCAGAAAGAAGATAAACTCCTGAACTGGCTGTTCCCAGCCATTTCCTGTTGGCTCCGTCGACAGCTATGGATGTAATTGTTTCAGTTTTCAGCAAATAGTCGGCAAGGTTTGTCCCATCATTTTTTGGGATTTTAATACGGCTGGCTTTAAGATCGGCATCAAATACTTTTTCAGGATTGAAATAGATTACCGGTCCCTGATCTGTCCCAACCCATATATTTCCATCAAGATCTTCGGCAATAGAAAATACAAATGAGATTGGCTGATTTTCTGTATCCTGTACCAGCAATTTCTTAAACTTGTCATCACTGAATACATCGGGCGTTTTATTATCATCCAGAATAAACAGTCCGTGTCCACGGGGCAATATGATCCATTTTTGCCCTTTCGCGGTAATAATGATATCTCCAATCGTCGGGGCGTCAATGGTTATCGGATTTACTATCCAGCCTCCATCTGATTTAAGTACTTTTATACTTCCGGGAACCTCCGTTTGGGTTATCCAGAGATTTTTTGATTTATCCATCGCCAGACCGCATATTCGTACATATGGTAGTCCTGCGATAATTGTTTGCAACGGTGAATTTGACTCCGTATATTGTTTAATAAGACTATTGTTTTCATATTCAAGCAATCCTCCGCCCCAGCTTGATACAAACATATGATTATTGTCATTAGGATCGGCGATGGCTCTTATGGGATCAACAACTGTTGCGGATGAGATGGAAGACCAGTCATTATTTTCATAAATAGAAATCTGAAGAGGGCTGCCCTGGTTATTCCATGAAGCATCAGTGGCACCACCACAAATTATAGTTTTTCCATTGAATGAACTTATGTAAAATGCGTTATTGGAAACAGGCCCGGGAAGAGTTAGAGCCGAGAATACCGACATGTTTTCGCCTCTTATCAGACCTGAGTTAAGATCGGCAATCCAGATATCCGCATTATCAACTATCGCCTGAGAAATGTCAGGTGTTGCCCAACCGTACGATGAGATTGTATAAGTAAGAGTGCCATTGTTGCTATAATATTTTAAGGATGCACCCGAAGAGATTGTAAATCCGGATGATGCAGCATCGAATGATTTATTATAGACACCGCTTGTGAACGAGAATAGCGAACTGGTTCCATCAAAAACATAAACGAAATCCCCTGTCGAAAACGGATCCGACAGGTTTGCATATAGTTTTTCGCCTGAAAAAATAAGAGATGTGTACTTTCCTGTGGGATTTGGAAGAAGATCGACAAGTTCCCAGTTACCAAAATATGATAATCCCTGATTTGACAGATCGGCAGAATATATTCCAATGTCCGTAGCCGCATAAATTTTAGTCTTTCCGAAAGCAATGTCTGATACAATTATGTTATCAGAACCGTCACCCGGTTTCCAGGTATCATAAATCTCCTTCTTAACAAGATCAATGACAACAATTCCGAAACTGCAAGCCAGGTAAGCATATTTACCATTGACCCTTATTTTGTTAATTTCTTTATTCCCGGGAATATACTTTCTGTTGATGTCAGGAATATTATAAATAATATTGTTTTTCAAAAGGTCAATATTTGTGCTCGTGTAAGCAATTATAAGCGTTTTATTTTCTTCAGACCAGCCAATTGTGCTTATCCCACTTTCGGTAAGCCCGTCAATACGCGACAACTTCTTAAGCTCAGCAAACCCTTTATTGTAAATAATTATTGATGAGCCGGTTGAGGCAAAAATATCATCCGTACCAACAGTAACGCAATCAGTGGAGTTATATTTAAGGTGATCTGACCATGTTCCGACAGGTGTTTGTCCATAAAATATCCTTGAAATCAACATTAATAGCAATAAGGGCAGAATCTTTTTCATCTGTATTGGAATAAGAAATCCTTTAATTTTTCAAACGCTCTTGCCCTGTGTGAGATAGTGTTTTTTTCTTCAAGCCCCATTTCTGCAAATGTCTGTATTCTCCCTTCTGGTATGAAGATAGGATCATATCCAAATCCCCCGGTACCTTTTTTCTCACGAATAATGGTACCGTTTATAACTCCCTCAAACAGGAATTCTTTCTTATCGAGGATAAGAGCGATTATTGTTCTGAACCTGGCTTGCCTGTTTTCTGAATTACCAAGCATCGATAAAACCTTCTCAATATTTGCCGATGAATCCTTATTTTCCCCGGCAAACCTTGCCGAATGGACACCGGGTAAATCATTCAGCGCAGCAATTTCCAGACCCGTATCGTCAGCAAAAACGTCCATCCCGGAAGTATTATGGACAAATCTGGCTTTAGCGAGTGCATTACCTTCAATCTGAGGTTCTTCTTCCGGAATATCTTCTATGATGTTAATATCATGGAGACTTAAAAGCATAAAGCTATCTCCCAGGAGGCTGCTTATTTCTTTTATTTTATGTTCATTATTTGAGGCAAAAACTAATGTCATTAGATCATATTCATTAAGTATACAAAAGTACTCAAAATTGAGCTTTCCTTTTGACCTGATTTTTTTAAGTACTACATTTGGAATAATAAAAAGCAAGATAATTGTTTATGTCTTATTCAGGAAGGTTGAATTTTCTTTTTGGGATTATTTTGTTTTCAGTAATTTTAAATTCTTCAGCTGCTCAAACTTCGTTTGATTCTGAACTAACGCCCTCATTAAAGCGTGTTCTGATTAACGGGGATTCTGTTATTTTTATTTCAGACAGGTCGATAGTTCAGAATCAGGAACGCTCTCAAAATATTGTTTTAAACTACCGTAATAATAATATCACATTTGAATTACAGCCTTCAGACAGTATTGATTACCAGTTTTTTCTTGAAAAATTTGACAAGGATTGGAGTAACTGGAAACGGACAGGTTATAAAGAATATACTAATCTGCCTGCAGGAAGATACCAGTTTAAGGTAAGATATATTAGTTCGGGAAATACAGGAGGGGAGATCTCTTTACTTTCTTTAAGAGTCTTGCCTCTATGGTACTTTTCAAGACTCGCAATAATAATTTACCTTATAGTATTCTCTCTGATCGTCTGGACTCTGTATAATCTTCTTACTCTGGGCTTCGCACGGAAGCTTTATATGCTTGAACAGATAATTAATAAACGTACGGAGGATCTGATAATTGAAAAAGAAAAAACTGAAGCATTACTTGCAAATGTTTTACCTAAAAACACTGCCAGCGAGATCATGGAAAAAGGGAAAGCAACCAAGATCAAATATAATTTTGTAACAGTTCTGTTCTCGGATATTCAGGGATTCACAAAGATAGCTGAAGAGACGAATCCTGAGATTTTAATAGATGAGCTTGATAAATTCTTTTTTTATTTTGATTCGGTTGTTGAGAAGTTTGGCATAGAAAAAATTAAAACCATCGGCGATGCATATATGTGCGCCGGCGGAATTCCGGAGAAGAACAGGACCAATCCGGTTGAAGTAATTCTTGCTGCACTGGAAATGAAGGGCTATATGACCAGGCTTAAGGAAACATCAGAACTTGAAGGGATGAAATACTGGGATATAAGAATCGGTATTCATACTGGAACAGTCGTAGCCGGTGTTGTCGGACAAAAGAAACTTTCATATGACATCTGGGGTGATACTGTAAACATCGCAAGCAGGATGGAATCATCAGGAGAAGCAGGTAAAATAAATATCTCCGGGACAACATTTGAATTTGTGAAAGAGTTTTTCACTTGTGAATATCGTGGAAAAATGCCTGTGAAATACAAAGGGGAACTGGAGATGTATTTTGTGAATGGCATTATTCCGGAATTATGCGATGAGAATGGCGGTCCAAACAGGGAATTTGTCATTAAGATGCAGATGATCAAGCTCCAGGATATTGAGGAAATGATTACTAAAATGTTTGATGATGAGGCTCCACCAAATCTTTACTTTCACAATTCATCCATGGTAAAGAACATCAGTATTCATGTGGAATTACTTTCAAGGGCCGAGAATCTACCCGATGAAGAGTTTATTAACCTTAAACTGGCTTCGGTCTTTCTGCTTACTGGGTACATATCAGATTATGAAAAACCAATGGAAGCATCTTTACGTCTGGTAGAAGAGATACTTCCGGGATACGGATTTAATCAGGAAAATGTTGATTCAACCAAAAAGATTATAAGAAATTGTTTTACCGGGAATCAGGAATCTTTAACTGATAATATTCTTCATGATGCAAGGTACGATTATCTGGGACGTGTAGATTATATGAAACTTACAGAAAAATTGTTAAGAGAGAGAACGGAATACGGTAAACATCCTGATAATAAAACATGGATTGAGTTCCAGCAAAAACAATTATCAGATCATCAATTTTTAACCAATACTGCTCAGATCCTGAGAAGTGTTCCCCTGGAGGATCAGATAGCAGGACTTCAGAAGTACAGTCAATAATCCAAATTCATGGGAAAATTTACTTAAAATAAGTTTTTAAAATGTACTTTTGCACATTATTTAATAGCCGCTATTTATGGAAAATTTCAATTGGGAATGTCTGCCCTTTGGTTATATAAAGACTGACTTTAATATCCGTTGTATTTATAAAGATGGGAAATGGGGCAAACTTGAAGTTTCTTCCTCGGAATATATTGATATTCACATTGCGGCTACGGGATTACACTATGGTCAGGAGGCTTTTGAAGGACTTAAAGCATACATGGGGAAAGATGGGAAGATAAGGCTATTCAGATGGGAAGAAAATGCAAAAAGATTGATTGCTTCAGCTGGCGGCATAAAAATGGAAGCTTTTCCTATTGAGATGTTCAAGGAAGCTTTGTTTAAAGTAATTCAATTAAACAAAAAATTTATTCCACCTTATGGATCAGGTGCAACACTGTATATAAGGCCCTTGTTATATGGAAGTGGAGCTGAGGTAGGTGTTAAACCTGCTTCAGAGTATACTTTTCTGGTATTCGTTACACCTGTCGGGCCATATTTCAAAGGTGGAATTAAACCAGTAAATATGCTGATATGCAGAGATGTAGACAGGGCAGCACCACTTGGAACCGGGATATACAAAATTGGTGGTAACTATGCAGCCAGCATGAGGGCCATAATTGCTGCCCATGAAGGAGGATATTCCAATACAATTTTCCTAGATGCCAGAGAGAAGAAATATATTGATGAATGCGGACCTGCTAATTTCTTTGGAATTAAGGATAATACATATGTAACCCCAAAATCGGAGTCAATACTGAATTCAATTACAAATATGAGTCTGATTGCAATAGCTAAGAGCCTGGGTATGAAAACTGAACGGAGACAGATTCCTGTTGAAGAGCTTTCTACCTTTGTTGAAGCCGGAGCATGCGGTACTGCAGCTGTTATCAGCCCTATTGCCAGGATATTTGATCCAGAGAAGAATACGATTTACGAATATTGCAAAGACGGAGAACCGGGAACTGTATCTCTGAAACTTTACAAAAAACTTATCTCTATTCAGAACGGGGATGAGCCTGATCCATTTGGCTGGGTTACGGTTGTTGATTAAGACAAAAGACAAAAGTAAAAAGATAACAGCTTGAAAAGCAAAGAGACAGGATATTCCAAGACAAGACTGAGAAGTTCGTATCTGACACTGGTCATAAGTGTCTCACTGGTTCTTTTTCTTCTGGGTGTTCTTGGACTCGTTCTTATAAATGCCAGGGAATTGTCGGATTATCTGCGTGAAAGCCTTTCGTTCTCCATAATTCTTGACGACGAAGCTAAAGAACCAGATGTCAGGATGTTGCAGAAAGACCTTGATGCAAAACCTTATGTGAAATCGACTGAGTATGTATCTAAGGATGCGGCAGCCATAAAAATGAAAAAAGATCTTGGAGAAGACTTTATTAGTTTTCTTGGAGACAATCCCCTTCCACCTACAATAGATGTATATCTTCATGCAGGATTCACTAGTCCCGACAGCGTAGCTAAAATTGAAAAGTACGTACGATTATATCCTTTTGTAAAAGAGGTTTACTATCAGGAGTCATTGCTTTTTCTGATAAATGAAAATGTTAAAAAGATCAGTTTGTTTCTCCTGGTAATCAGTACTTTTCTTTTTCTCATCGCCCTTACAATAATAAACAATACCATCAGGTTATCGATCTATTCCAGGAGGTTCCTGATCAGGACTATGCAGCTGGTAGGAGCAACCCGTTCATTTATAAGAAGGCCGTTTATAATTCAAAGTGCAATTCACGGGCTTCTCGCAGCTCTTATTGCTTTGAGTTTGTTAATGGGGTTGCTATATCTTATTGAAAAGGAATTTTTTCTTATGTTTAGCTTTGAAAGCACCTATCTTTTACTCCTTCTTGGTGTATCAATCATATTAACCGGGATTTTAATAAATATAATTTCCACATTTTTTTCCGTTAACAGGTATCTGACTATTTCTGAAGACAAACTTTATTATTGATTAATTATGAGCACAAAAAACGAAAATAAGGAAAAATTGAATTTTGCTCTTGGCCGTGAAAATTACAAATTGCTGGCTATCGGATTCGCAATAATTGTTGTTGGTTTTCTGCTCATGCTGGGAGGAAAATCTCCAAGTCCCGATAAATTCAGTGACAACATTTTCAGTTTCCGGAGAATTACACTTGCGCCGATTGTTGTGCTGGCTGGCTTTATTTTCGAAATATGGGCTATTATGAAAAAGCCTAAGGAATCGGATAAAGAATAACCTGCTGATTAAATAATACGAATCGGTGGTTTGAACAGTGGGTTCCTGAACTGATCAGGAGAAGGTATATTTTCAATTTTATTAGGTTTGCATGTCATATGAAAAAGTAACAGTATTTGAAGAAGGGAAAGTTTTATTGTTTGATAAACCTGTTTATTGGACCTCATTTGATCTTGTAAACAAAGTAAGAATAATGATCCGAAGCACATTCGGGATCAAAAAATTAAAGGTTGGTCATGCCGGTACGCTCGATCCGCTGGCCAGCGGGTTAATGATAATCTGTACTGGAAAAGCAACGAAGAAAATTGATGAATTCCGTGATCTAGATAAGGAATATATAGCTACATTTCATGTTGGAGAAACGACCCCTTCTTTTGATCTTGAAACTGAAACAGACAATCAGTATGCCACAGGTCATATTACCCAACTTTTGGTTGAAGAAGTTCTCCTTGGATTTTTAGGTGAACAGAAGCAACTTCCTCCGATGTATTCTGCTAAATTGATCGCAGGTAGAAGAGCATATGAATTTGCCAGGCAAGGGATAGAAAAAAAGCTTGAACCTGTTACAGTTTATTTCAGGAAAATAGAATTAATCTCATTTGGAATTCCTGAAATAAAAGTCAGAATATTGTGCAGTAAGGGAACATATATAAGGTCATTTGCACGGGATTTTGGTCAGGCATTAAAAAGCGGAAGTTATTTATCTTCTCTTGAGAGAACTGCTATCGGAGAATATCAGGTGAAAGATGCTTATAGTATAGAAAAATTTAAAGAACATATTGAACAAATGAACTTTGAATGGTGTTCTGAGACAGATATTAATGTATAATTTTCTTAGATATACAGGGTCCTTTAAATATTTTTAAAAAATTATACATTCTGGTGAAACAATATTGAAATTTTTACGTATAAAGGACTTCTTTAATTTACAATGATTATTTATTTATTATGAAACTATCGCAATTCAGGTATAATTTACCACAGGAGCTTATTGCGCTTTATCCAACTGAAAATAGGGATGAATCGAGATTATTGGTCGTTAACAGAAAAAGTGGAGAGCTTCAACATAAAATTTTTAAAGATATTACAGAATATTTTAATGAGAACGATGTTCTGGTTTTCAATAATACAAAAGTTTTTCCGGCGAGGTTATATGGCAATAAAGAGAAAACCGGTGCAGAAATTGAGGTTTTCCTGTTAAGAGAGTTAAACAAAGAACAACGTTTATGGGATGTATTGGTAGATCCGGCAAGGAAAATCAGAATAGGAAATAAATTATATTTCGGGGAAGACGACCTGCTGGTCGCAGAAGTTATTGATAATACAACATCAAGAGGAAGAACCTTAAGGTTTTTGTTTGATGGTACCTATGAGGAGTTTAAAAAAACGCTATACAGCCTGGGTGAGACCCCTCTTCCTAAATTTATCAACAGGAAGGTAGAACCTGAGGATAGTGAAAGATATCAGACTATTTTTGCAAAGTACGAGGGGGCAGTAGCGGCTCCTACAGCAGGATTACATTTCAGCAGGGAATTGCTGAAGAAACTTGAAATTATTGGGGTCGATTTTGCTGAGATAACCCTTCATGTAGGTCTGGGAAATTTCCGGAGTGTTGATGTTGAGGACCTTACAAAACACAAGGTTGATTCAGAGAGAATACTCATAACGGAAGAATCGGCCGAAATTGTAAATAAAGCAAAAGATAATAAATACAAGATTTGTGCAGTCGGTACAACAGTTGTAAGAACACTTGAGAGCTCGGTTTCCACAGAAGGTTACCTGAAACCATTTGATGGCTGGACAAACAAATTTATTTTCCCCCCTTATGATTTTAAAGTGCCTGATATGATGATAAGTAATTTTCATCTCCCTTATTCCACCCTTTTAATGATGGTATCGGCATTTGCTGGTTATGATATGCTATTTGATGCTTATAAGACAGCCGTTAAGGAAAAGTATCGTTTTGGTACTTATGGTGATGCAATGCTGATTATCTGATTAAAAATCCGGCACTTCACCGTGTTAATACTTCGTTGTCCTGACGCTTTGCTGTCATTATAGTTAGTTGAATTAACCCCACCCAACGGGTAAGATACATTACTAACAGAAAACAGACAGTAAGTCATATGGAAAATCAACCTGTTGAAAACAGAGAGTTTCTGTTTTGTAAAGGTCTGTGGATATTCATCTTAGTTGCATTATCTCTCTTGACTAAATCGAAGTCTTAACCAATCCTAAACTGCTTTCAAAGAATTATTTCGTTTGGTCAAAAAAACCCTACTGCTTTTGAAATAATTTTTATCTTTAACTTATTATTAAATGGTTAGAACAATGCAACCATAGTTAATAATATGTTGTCTTGAAATAAGTGAATAGTTGACTCCGTTTATATTTTTTAGGACGGAACAAAATATAGTATTAAATTTTGATCGGCTTTAAAAAAAAAGATTTTAGAGCCGGACAATTTTTTATTTGCATTATACCAAACCTGAGAGTTTGATTTCATTAGTTGTAAATATTGGTTCTTATGTTAACTCAGTATTAGCGAAGCTGAAAGGATCGGGTATTAGGAAAGTGCTGCTTGTTACCGGATGCGTGATGTTGTCGGTATATTCTGATCTTATTGCTCAGTATACATCAGTGGCAAATGGGAACTGGAATACTAATACTACATGGAGTCCTGTAGGTATACCTGGAGCAAGTGATAATGTCATTATCAGCGGTGGTCATAATGTTATTGTAACGGCAAATGCTGCATGTACATCAATAACTTTTGTTACAGATGCTGCCAACAATACTTTAAATATCAATTCCGGAATTTCTCTTGCAGTATCAGGAGCTATTACTATCCCCAGGGCGGGTGGTGGTTTTATAAACACACTTGCTGTAGGTGGTGGTAATTTGAATACCGGTAGTATTGCTTTTACGAGTGGCGGTGCAACTGTCAGACATCTGATTACGATATCCACCGGGGTTGTTACAGTAACAGGTAATGTTTCTCAATCCGGAAGTACCGGAAGTGCTTCCATCTCATTCTCCGGAACAGGTCTACTGAAACTGGGTGGAACTTTTTTGACTGCGGCAACAGGAACCTTAACTCAAGGAACAGGAACAGTTGAGTATAATTCAACAATCGCACAGACCGTTGGTAATTTTACTTATAATAATTTAACAATTTCGAATAGCGGTACAAAAGCACTTTTCGGGAATACGGTGGTTGATGGAACATTAACTATGAATGGAGGCGATATTTCAACCGGTGCTAACACATTGACCATTAATAATTCTGCCGCTGCCTCTTTAAGCTATATCTCCGGAATTATTATTGGGAAATTAGAAAGATTTATAAACCAGACTGCACAAAACTATTTTTTCCCGGTTGGAATTGTCGGGCAGATCCATTCTCTGAATGCGAATTTTGTTAATCTGACTGCTGGTTCGCTGCTCGTTCAGTATAACTCAGGAGATCCGGGCAATTCAGGTCTTCCATTAATAGATGGAGATGGATCACAGGTAACAAATGAGTTTACATCCGGCTACTGGTCTGCATTGGCAAAGAACTCTCTGGTTTCCACAAACTACAATCTTAACCTCAACGCCACGGGATTTGGTCCATATACGATAAATGCCGGAACAAGGATTCTGACAAGAACTGATGCCGGAGGATCGTGGATATTAAATGGGTCTCATTCTGACGCTGCAGGTTCAATTATAAAAAGAACAGGGTTAACCGGAATATATAATTCAGGTAGCGGAACTCAATTTGGAATCGCATCATCAGGAGCACGGATAACATCTCAGCCTTCCAACCAATCAGTGTGCGAAAATGCAACCGCCAGTTTTTCTGTTATTGCCACCGGACATCCTGTGTTGACATATAGTTGGTACAAAGCACCTGGCACTCCCCTTATTGAAGGCGGTCGTTTTACAGGTACCAACCTACCAACTTTGAACATTGCAAATGTTATTTCGGCTGATGCTGGAAGTTATTATTGTATTGTAACGGACGGATATGGAAATGCTGTGCAAACCAACTCTGCACTATTAACCGTAAATACTTTACCAACTAATCCAACAGTAATAAATGGAGTCAGATGCGGTACAGGAACAGTCACCCTGCAGTCAGGCGGAGCAGGTGGTGCAGAGAATTATAAATGGTATGATGCTTTGGCAGGAGGCAATCTGGTTCAGACAAATGGCAGCACATTTTTAACACCATCAATAAGTTCAACAACAACTTACTATGTAACAAAATATAATACGACATCACTTTGTGAAAGTTCACCACGGACAATGGTTGTTGCTACTATTAACGAGAAACCCGCAGCAGCTCTTGGTTATAAATATCAAAAAACACTTTTAATAGATCATACAAAAGTAAGCGGAGGATCAGATTTGTTAAATTTCCCTGTTCTGATAAATATTTCCAGCTCTCCTGCGAGGGATGAATTAAAGGC
>Ga0302164_10000665_pt1 | contig 11248 bp, 10 predicted proteins | sample I_Fen_E3_1_FD_193500 | JGI IMG/M metagenome (GOLD analysis project Ga0302164, IMG submission 193500) | Peat permafrost microbial communities from Stordalen Mire near Abisko, Sweden - I_Fen_E3_1 | ecosystem: Environmental > Terrestrial > Soil > Wetlands > Permafrost | place: Sweden: Abisko... | reverse complement strand
CCGTCAAAAAGTGCTATTCCTCCGCCCCATGTTCCTGCCCATATCCGACCCTTTCTATCCTCAAAAAAACAGCTGATTGTATTACTTGATATTCCGTATTTGATCAGATCATAATAAATCATCCTGCTTTCAGACATAATGTACTTATATATGCCCCCATGATTAGTTCCAAACCATATATTGCCCTTTTTGTCTTCAAGTAAACAGGTCGTATTAAAATATGTTGTCATATGAGGCATCCGGTAGTTTTCAAATTTGGCCTCCCCTGGATTATATCGCCTCAGACCTACATCTGTAATACAGACAATTGACCCGTCATGGTAAACTACTGCCCCGTAAACCTGATCGCTTAAACCGTTTTTCCCTCTGAATTGCTTCCCTTTAATATGTTTAATATCTTTTACGGGGAATTCAGCCCTGATAGTTCCATCATTTGAAGAAGTAAACCATATTTTGTTTTTTATTTGAGCAATGCCCGTTATATCACCCGTGATCTTTATAGAGTCGAAAGCTGCCTGTTCAAATTTACTGCCGTTGAAAAGTGATATACCTCCGCCACTACGGTGCCCTAACCAGATATTTCCCAATGAATCTTCAAATATTGATGTTACCCCACCGGTAGCAAGGTTGTCGTGTGAAGTAAAATTTTCAAACTTCTTTCCGTCAAAACGTGAAAGACCGTTTGCAGTTCCAAGCCAGATATAGTCTTTTGAATCCTGAAGCAGAGTATATACTTTCTGTTCACTTAACCCTTGTTTGATACTGTAATTGTCAAAAAAATATTTCTGGGCCTGAGCTGGGAAAAACACAAATAATAAGAAACCCATTAGCCAGACAAGAAGTTTTGTCCGGCTCTTAAATAAGTTAATGGCTGACATATAAGAATCTATTTTGTAATAAAGAAGAATGTCCCCAGCATATCCTCCAATCCCTGGATCCTTCCAAATTTAGGTTTCTGCTGACCTTTATTATCTGACGCAACAGCAGCCGTGACCGATTTAACGATAGTTTCAATAGGAATGCAGGCATTTTTGTTATTCATAAGGGTATTGGCAAAGGTTGCTGTAAACTTTGAATTATCGGATGCCAGCTCATATGCTTCCCCTGCAGATGAGAAAACCTGTGCTGATTTTAAACCAGCCACCTGTGCATTATCACAGGTTGGAGCATCATTCGTAGCACGTGATGCAGAATAAAAACCGGGACCCGATTCACAGGCATCCGAAACAACAAGCGTATGAATAACGACATCACTATATCCCTGTAATCCGGCCTTTAACGAGTTGATATTAAAGTATGTAAACTCATCGTCGCGTTTTGCATCAACCGGTATCCAGTAACCTACATCATTGATATATTTGCCATGACCTGCGTAGTAAACCATTAGTGATTTAACCTGGTTTTTCTTTACCTGGTCGCGGAGCTCAATGTTAAAGAATCTCTCCATCTCCGCCTTGGTCATGTCCTTTTTATGAATAATGTTATGAATCTGGTAATTAGCCAGAGCTCTCTGCATTGTGCTGATATCTTTTATGGGCCCGTCGAGACTGGCAAAGGTTTCATAACTTGAATTTTCAATAAATACTACCCACGTCCTGCCCATAGGATTGCCTGCGGCAATTCCTGCAGCTTCCCTATTGAGGTTGAATTCTGTTTCCTGTCTGTTTCCATAGATGTCTTCCGCAACAACGGTAAACTTATTTAAATTTGATACATCCAATGTTGCCGAAAATGCAGGATTTAATTCATTCGGATTATAACTTGCCGTAAAATTGCCTACAGTGATTGATTTAATAGGACTTTCATCTGAAATCTTGCCCTGAATTGCAATATTCGGGGTTTTCGTATCAAGTAAAACCTGCCCTTCCTCAGTTGTATAAGGCGCAATGATGATTATTTTGGGAGGGTTAATTTCAGTGCGTTTAAGAGCATAATTCACGACTTTTTCATTATTATAATCATCTCTGGCTGAAAAAATAATTTTATCAGCGCCTGTAACATTGATATTTGCGAGAAAATCAGATTCGCCGTTTTTCTCTACCAACATAACTGGTTCATTATTAATCGTAAAAGATTTAATCTTACTTTTATCTTTAAGAGAACCTGATATAAGAAGTGTGGTTTTGTCACCCTTGATTTCTATGGTATCTTTTGCCGGGACAGGGCTTATAACTGCTATTTCCGGAGGGTCCGTCTCTCTGTTTAGCTCATAAAGTCTTTTCTGAGAAAGTTCCATCATTTCCCGTGCTTTCTCATCATACTTAGACAGATATGTAATCTTGTTATAATCTGCCCTGGCCTTATCATAATCCATAATTTCCTCATACGACTTGGCACGTGCATAGTAAACATCAGGATCCTCTGTCTTAAGAGAAGTATTGAGTGATATGGTTTTCGAAAAATCATTTATTGCATTTGAATGCTGGTTGAATTCCTGATAGCATCTTCCTCTTTCAAAATAAAAAGCGGGATTATCCGGATCGATGAGGATAGTCTTGGAAATATCATTTATAGCACTGGGATAATCAAGGTTTTTCTTATATACTTTACTCCTCTCTATATAACCTGCTGTATTCCGGTCATTATTCTTAATCACTTCATTGCACTGCTCCATTGCCTCTTTCGGATTAGAGGAAATAATCATGTCGGCAAGCTCAATTCTTGGTTCAGCAAGTTTTTTGTCTTTCGAAATTGATTTCCTCAATTCCTTTTCCCCAAGTGCTTCGTTTTTAAGACTTCTGTAAATAAGGCCACGCCAATAGTAATCCATTGGTGTATCCTTAATTATAATTGCAGTATCAGAGGTCTGGAGCGCCTGGTCATATTTCTTAAGGTTATAAAGAGTAATTACCTTTTCAGGATAAACTTTTGAATTTCGTTTATCAATTGCCGCTACATGGTTCAGAAGCTTTAATGCCTCTTCATATTTGCCCAGCTTATTACAAACTGCGCCAAGACTTATCATGGCATCAACGTCTTTTGGTGCAAAAACCAAGGACTTTTCATAATCGGCTTTAGCTTCAGTAAATTTGGACAATTTTTCATATGCCTGCCCTCTGGCATAATAATAAACAGGATTTGAAGGCTCGAGGTTGATGGCGCTTGTAAACTGGGCGACAGCGTCATCATATTTAAGATTATCGACAAACTCCATACCTGCTTTGTACGACTTCCTGGCACTTTGTCCAAAAGCACAAATTGCTACCATGGACATTACGGTTGCCATTAAAAATACTCGCTTCTTCATATTGTCTAAACTAAAGTTAAATTCTCTACAATAAATCAAAATTAGCAATATTTCTTCTAATTATCAATCTCTTCTAACTTCCATCTCTTAAATATACTTCAAGGGAACTTCCACTGAATGTTGTCTTTGAAAACAATGTCCCGTTTATCAGAGGAGCCTTTACTCCATCTTTAAAAAAATCATTCCCGCTAAAAATTCTTGCTTCATCCCAAAACCCGGTTGAAATAAAATGATTAAGTACTTCTGCCCCGCCCTCAATAAATAATGACTGAATACCTGAAGCCTGGAGGTATTCTGAAATCTGACCTGAAGAAGGAACATCTTCTCTCAGGATTACCTTCACCGTGCCGGGAATATCTACGTCAGAATTATACGTAAAAAGAATAACTTTGTTACGTCCACTATTTACAAACGATCCGGCGACTAAAGATCCGGAAGCACTCAATATTATCTTTTGCGGATCGGGTCCGGTCCATTCCCGTACATTTAGTTTGGGATCATCTGCTCTTACAGTCCCTGCTCCCACTAGTATAGCCTGTTCGGATGCTCTCCATTTATGAACGAGAACTCTTTCCGGCTTGCCGGTTATCCATGTTGGTTCTGTTTTATGATCTCCCGGTCTTAATATATCCAGGAATCCATCAGCACTTTGTGCCCATTTCAGTGTTATGTACGGTCTTCCTTTCTCATGAAATGTAAAAAATCTTCTGTTCAGCCTTCTGCACTCCATCTCAAGGATCCCGGTTTCAACATTACACCCTGAATCTCTGAGTCTTTTTACTCCTTTCCCTGATACTTTCTCACTTGTATCAATAGTTCCTATCACAATTCTTGGTATGGCGCTGGAAATAATAAAATCCGCGCACGGAGGGGTTTTTCCGAAATGAGAGCATGGCTCAAGGTTGACATAAAGAGTTGATAGCTTAAGCTTTGATTTGTCAGTAACTGAGTTGATGGCATTAATCTCTGCATGTGATTCACCTGATCGCAGATGATATCCTTCACCCAATATCTTTCCGTTATAAACGATTACCGAACCTACCATCGGATTAGGATAAGTCAACCCTTCAGCCTTAGTGGCAAGTTCAAGGCATCTTCGCATGAATTTAATATCGTCAGTCTCCTTCATTTCAGTGAAAATACTAAATTTGACTTATGGGTGTCAAGATACAAACAATAAAAGATATCAGATTTTATCTCACGCGGGAACTTAAAACTGTTTATAAGGAACCTGAAATAAGATCCCTCGCTGATCAACTGATTAAGACAGTTATGCGAATAACAAAGTTGCATCAGTTATATGACAACGGGTATCCTGTTACCAGTGATGAAGCAGTAAAGATTATTGAAATCGCCGGTGAGCTTAAAACAGGGAAGCCCGTACAATATATCCTTGGAGAAACAACATTTTATAACTGCACCATCAAAGTAAATAGTTCCACACTTATTCCACGTCCTGAAACAGAGGAGCTCGTGGATCTTATCTTAAAGGAAAATAAGGACTATAAAGGAACTATTCTGGATCTGGGTACCGGTTCCGGTTGCATCGCAATTGCGCTGGCTGCTAACCTTCCGTCAGCCATGCTGACAGGAATAGATATTTCTGATGATGCCATCAGTATCGCCCGTGAAAATGCTGTTTTAAATAAAGTAACCGTCTCATTTGTTAAAGGTGATATCTTCCGTTTAGATCCGGATGCTGCAGGCAGAGCAGGTATAATTGTGAGTAATCCTCCTTATGTCAGGGAATCAGAAAAACTATTAATGGGCACAAATGTGCTTGATTTTGAACCTCATCAGGCATTATTTGTTACTGATTCTGATCCTCTCATATATTATGATGCAATCCTTAAAATTGCTGACAAAGTTCTATTACCGGGAGGCCTTTTATATTTTGAGATCAATGAAGAAATGGGTAAACCATTAATTCAGCTTCTTGAATCAAATAGTTATTCTGAAATTAAAATCGTTTTGGATATTAATAACAAAGAAAGAATAATAAAAGGAAGAAAAAATGTCTGACAAAGCATTATATAAGTCAGCTCTCGATAAAGCAATGGCACATTGTTCCCGTCGTGAATTCTGCTGCTACGATATACGCAGTAAACTGTCATTATGGGGAGTTGAAAATAATGATGCCGGGAAGATAATCGGAACTCTGATCAGGGAAAACTTCATAAATGAATCGAGGTATGCGGAAGCTTTTGTGAGGGACAAATTTAAATACAATAAATGGGGAAAAGCTAAGATTGCTGCTCATCTCAATTCAAAAAAACTACCATCTGATATTATAAAGACAGCACTTGATTCAATTGATAATGAGCAATATATTAAACTGCTGCGTGGACTGATTGAAGGTCACAGGAAAACAGTTAAAGCTAAGAATCAATATGATCTTAAAGCAAAATTACTTCGATACGGGTTATCCAAAGGTTTTGAGAGCAGCTTGTTGTATGATATGCTGAATGAGATGGGGGATTTAATCTGACCTGTGATAATTACCTCCTTTGTATTTCCCCCCTGATGGAGGAAAAAATCTCCTTTGTTTTGAGTTTTTTCTCCCCCTTTGGGAGAGATGCCACGAAGCGGCAGAGGGGGTTTTATAACCGAAGCAGAGTTCCGGAAACAATACTCAATATAAAAGGCCAGAAGGCAACAATAAAAATTATACCTGATCCGATACAATCAACAATTGTCAGTTGTTTGCGGGTATCAGTATACTTCAGGTAGAATATCGAAAATGCAACTCTTAAAACCAGTTGTGAAGCGAAAAAGATGAAGATCCTCATGCCATAACGATTCCAGATGTATGCCTCAGCGACTCTTCCCCTGACAATCAAAGAAAAGCTATGAGACAGTCCGCATGAGACACATGGCAGGCCGGTGAGCTTTTCATGAATACAGGCCACCGGGTAATTATCCTTAACAGGAGAAAAAAAGCCGGAGTAAGCAAAGATCAGCAATATTACCCCGGCAAAAATTATATTGATAATCAGGTAAGGTTCATTCCATGACCTTACTTTCAGATTCTTTCCGAATTTATTTTTTCTTGCGTACAATAACATGTTTCTGTGTACTATCATGTTTCTGGATACTATCACTTTTGTGAGTATTTCCTCCTTCAAGATCTTCAAGTTTCTGCTCCTGATCCTTCTTATTGGATCTGGTGTTTATTTCCACCTTCTCCCCATTGCTTTCAACCTTAATTGAGACATTTGCATCTTCAATTTCTTTGGTAACATTGTCCTGAACGTCATTTACGATATTTTGAATGCTGTTCGGCCATTTATGACCATGCTTAACAAACTTCCCGGCAACAAATATCTGTGAAAATGAAATCATCGAAGCAATTACTGCAATGATTAATCCTGCAAGTGGGACACCTCGGGCCGAATTGTTCCTGCTAGCCTGTGAAATTCCGACCGATGCGAGTATGATAGCTATAATTCCCGGTATAATTGCTATAAGACCTACACAGGGGATAACTGCAAGCACAAAAGTTATTATTGCTGTTATCAGGGCAGCGATCCCAAGATTTTGTCCCGAATTATTTTTTACCTCTTCCATGATATTAAATTATTTGTTATTATTCATTCCTGTCAGGATGTTAACCATATCCTGCTCTAAAGACGTGGCAGGATTTTCAATGATGCGTCCGGCCTCAATATTATTTTTATATACAATAAATGTAGGGACCCGCTGAATATTCAGTTTTAGATATTCTCCAACAGGCGATTGTTTAGCGTCATCCACTCCGATAAAAGTCACTTTGGCGGAAGGAAACTGCCATGCATCAAGAACCCTCATAAATCTCGGAACCTCTCTTCTGCTGTCGGGACACCAGATTCCCATTACAATTTTAATAGATAAATCCCCCTTACTGATATCGAGCAATTTATTAATTGCATCTGTTTTTACCTGGTAATCATCAAATCCCTTCAGATACCACGTTGAATAAGGATAATGGGTTAACTGGTCAGGATTAAAATATCCGAGAATCCATAATGTTTGATCGTGGAAATCAACTGAAGGAGGCGCGACATCTGTGACCGGAACAGGTTTTGTGATCACCTGCTGTCTTTTCTCAACCACAGGTTTTGTGGATTTACAGCTGATTAAGAAAACAAGAAAAATAAAGAAGAGGAAATAATTTTTTTTCATTTACTGATAATTAAGAGAATACAAATTAAAAGCATTTTTTTTAATTGCATAAAATTTATTGAATGTAATATGCTTTGAACAACCATCAGAATCTGGTCAACCGGCTTTTTTTACCCGGTTTGTATAGTATATTGAAATCCCGATTGAAATTGCAGCCAGAAAGAGCAGTGCTAAAACCCTGTAAATTATTTCAATCCTTGCCAGATCAACCAGAAACAGATAAAATGCTGAGCAGATCATGGTTCCCAGAGCCATATATCTGTATTTTATATTTTTAAGTAAAAGACTGATAATAAAATAAAGAAGTGCCGTCATTGTCCAGGAGAATGTTACAAACTGCCTTGGAACAGCGTGCAATAAAGCTAATAGCATCATAAAAAATCCTTCCAGCATATAGAGATTTCTTATCAGGTCTGTCTTAATATTTAACCGTGAGCTCTTCCAGTTAATTATTCTTGCAGAAATAAGTGCAATAAGCGCAAAGCTAAAGTTCGCCACTGAAATATTTTTCGATGACAAAAGATAAACGATCAGGATTGTCAGAAAAAGCAAGCTGTTCATTACTATTATTAACCTGTTACGAAACCACAGAGCCATGGAAACCACCAGAAGGCTCTGGACAGTCAGAAGCAGATAAACCCTGGGCAGGCCAAAGATGCCATAAAGTGCTATGCTCATTGCCATAAATCCATAAAGAGCATAGAAAGCCGATGCAAAATTCCAGTCAGATCTCGAATGTAAAACAATTGAATAAATAAGACTGCTTACGGTAATTACAGTAAACAGGGCTATATAATCAGCATTATAAAATCTCAATACAATTAAAAGAAGCAGTATAGTAAAAAGTATCCCATTGATAACTATCATACTTACTAAAAAATCATCTGATACCGGATCTTTCTTTCTGAACAACGATATAAGAGAAAAGCATGTCGAAAGTCCCAAAAGATATATGACGCTGTTATGATGTTCAGTTATCATCTGAACCGGATGAGCCAGAAGCGGATTTCCAAACAGCCACAGCACGAAAACGATATATGAAATAAAGATTGTAATAACCAACAAAGGTTCCCAGTTAAATCTATAATATAAATATACAGCCCCTGCAGAAATGAAAACCACAATTGACAAAGTCAGATTTGTGGTGTCTCCAAGTATCGCCACAGCCATGGCAAAAAATACCGCCAGTGCAGCAGTAGTCTGCGATTCGTTTCGTATCGATAAATAGATCTGACCGACGACAAGCAACAACAGAATAGCAAGAGAAATTGCCTTCCCGGGAATCAGAGGTGAAGTTGAAAAGAAATGCAACCTTACAGTAATATAAAAGAGAAGCACATGTGCATTTATCCTGAATACCGACGACAGGTGAACATTTGTTTTCTTTGAATAATTTGCAAGAAAGAATATTCCTCCTGATGTAATATAGCCGAATAAAATGGAGAAAGACCTGAATCCCAGGTTCATCAGATATTCTGTAAGAAATGTGATACCAAAAAGCAGAACTATATTACCTAGCCAGGCCAGTCCGAATCGTCCTATTTGTGATTCAAGTCCCTTATCTTCATCTTCCGGAATGATAGTCTTCTGAGTCTGATCCACAGTCTGAAGTTGCTCTTCTGTTTCATAAAAGGATTTATTATCACTTACGTTAAGAGCAGATTCCAGCCTGCTGAGCCGGATTTCCAAAGAATGCAAACTCTTCAGAATTTTCTCAATTTCTTCTTTCTGATCTTCCATGGCAAATAATTATAATCTGGAAAAACCTTTATTTCCCCGATAATCGGAACACTGATCGTGAGAAGCTGTCAATCTTCCTCTTTGACCATCTTCCACGGAGGTAAAAGCCACAGGAGGAAAGCAAGTATCCCAATTGGGAGTACAAGCCAGAATGCAGCCATTAATGTTCCGTCAAGACCTATCAATCCTACTTTAAAACTTGTGAATCCCGAAAAACTCTTTGAAAATAACTGACCCCCGATCACAACATTCCATCTCATGGAATAGACTCCAATCAGGACTAATATCCCAATAATGAAATACATAGTTTTACGCAGCTTAATCTGGTGTTTGTAAAACTGAAGGAAAGCAAGAGTAATAAGAGGTATAATTGTTCCGATGAGTCCCTGGGAAACGAACAGAGTAAGGTAAAGTTTTGAAGAAACCAGAAGCTTAATAATTTCAAAAGATTCTTCCGCTTCATAGATTCTCTGAATCTGATCGAGGCCCTCAAGTGTAAAATCAAGAATTAAAACGAAAAAGAGATATTTTCCTATTGCATCCAATACATTTACATCGACTACTTTTTTTCTGAAATAAGAAATTATCATATAAACAAGCAGTACCAGTGATATACCTGACACCATTGCCGAAAAAAGAAAGATAATCGGCATTAAGGGAGTTGACCACCATGGGTTAGCTTTAATTGATCCGAATATAAAACCCACATATCCATGCAGGATAAAAGCTGACGGTATTCCCACAACTGTAATAATATAACCCAGCTTCCTATCCCACTTAAGTGTTTTGGGTGTAATATCGCTCACCCCAAGAGTAAGAATTTTGTATATCCATTTCATTATTCCAGTTCTTTCATTTGACCACACAACCATACTATGTCGGTAGTCGAACCATATCTCAAGCAACAACACAACCGTAAGATACCACAGATATACAAAGCCAAAGATTGCCATGGCCGATGAAGAATGAGGTGTGATCATAATCTCATAAGCCCTCCGTGGCTGTGAGAGGTGACTTATAAGCGGCATAGTTGCAACCAGTAGAAATGAAAGTGCTGTAAGGAGTGCAATCTGGTAAGTTGGCTTCAGAATCTTAACCTTGAAAACCCTCTCGAGTGATGCAAGAATGAAAGCTCCGGCAACAAGTCCGGTTATAAAAGGGTAGACAACAATAAGGATCCCCCATTGCAGGTCAATCTCATTAGGGAAAATATAACCTTGCGAATGGGCCAGAATATCATATAAATGCTGGTAATGTGGTGCCATATTATCTTACCTCCCCGCTTAGTGCGTTATAATAAAGCTTCGCCCCGGTATTCAGGTGCGGCCTGAGAACCTGCGTTGTATGCTCTTTTAAATATTTGACAAGATCACTGTTTTTATCTCTAAGGTTGCCATACATCCTGGCACCGGTCGGACAAACTTCCATGCAGGCGGGAGCAAGTCCCTTTTTCAGCCTGTGGTAACACAATGTGCATTTATTTGCGACTTTCTTAACAGGATGAATAAACCTGCATCCATATGGGCATGCCTGAACACAATACCTGCATCCTATACAATATTTCTCATCTATAAGGACAACACCTTCCGGACTCTCATACGTAGCGCCTACTGGACATACCTGAGAACACGGTGATTTAGAACAGTGGTTGCACATTTTCGGTACAAAAAATGATTTAAAAATATCCTCTGTAGGGACTCTCTGCTCAAAACCGTCAATTCCTCCATTAGGGGATACTATATCAACAGTACCATCATTTTTAACGGTATATTGTTCTATCCAGGTTCTGAAGAAAAATGGTTCAACAGGAACATCATTCTCACTTTTACAGGCTTTGGCACAACTTCCGCATCCGATGCATTTCTGAATGTCTATTACTATTCCATACCATGGAAGCGTCTCATCTTTGGGCTCTGCCGCAAAAAGCAAAACCTGCGATGATTTCAGCCATGAATATCCTAAGGTGGCTCCTGTCAAAATGGTTGCTGTCTTAAGAAATTTTCTTCGTGATGTTTTTATTTTTTCATTTCCCATGGTTGATGTGGATTGTGACATTCAATACAGTTCTTACCAATATTATGTTTTGCAAGGTCAATCTGA
>Ga0302164_10000661_pt1:10000-11329 | contig 11329 bp, 3 predicted proteins | sample I_Fen_E3_1_FD_193500 | JGI IMG/M metagenome (GOLD analysis project Ga0302164, IMG submission 193500) | Peat permafrost microbial communities from Stordalen Mire near Abisko, Sweden - I_Fen_E3_1 | ecosystem: Environmental > Terrestrial > Soil > Wetlands > Permafrost | place: Sweden... | reverse complement strand
TCAAAAATCCATTATTGTCTAAGAAATATCGACATTTCCATTTTCCAGATTGTTCAAAATCTTCTATGTGGATCTCAGAATCTCATATCAATAGAAACCATATTCTCATCCGTAGGACTCCAAGTACTCGAATCAATCAAAGATTCGATTCGATCGAAACTCTCCATTGGTAAATGAAATGCACAATGTTGACAAATATATTTGTTTTTTTGCGCATATTTTTGATATCTTTTATTCACTTCAATAAGCAAACGTGAAAATCCATGATTTATTGTCTTCATTCCTTTTTCTTCTATTTGATACATAGATTCTATTTGATACATAGATTGGAAGGCTTTTTTGATAGAGTAAGACAGAATGGATTCAAAAAAAAAAGATGTTTGACATATATATTCGAGAGATTCATATATTATTCATATATTGATGATATGGAAATATCATCTTGCATATATATTATAGTATAATAGAAAAATATTGATGATATGAGAATACTATCTTCCATATATGAAATGAGACGACACTACGACGAAGTTCCGGGAGTTACGAAGGAAGCTTGGGACTTATATTGTTTATTGGTTGAGAACAAAAGTTGAACTCTAAGAGGTAGAATCTGCCGTTGTTCCTCAATAGCTCAGTGGTAGAGCGGTCGGCTGTTAACTGATTGGTCGTAGGTTCGAATCCTACTTGGGGAGATTGAATTAGTTCTTAATGAAAGAATAAAGAATTTCATTAAATAAAGGCTTTGCCTTAGCAGGAGGTAACCCCTTCCCCATCTTTGTTTCTATTGCAAAAGAGCTTCTTTTATCAAATTCTGTTCTATAATAATGGATATTCTTAATAAGGAAGAAGGCTTTTTGGCTATGCTACTAATAATTAATACTTAATTAAAGAATAAATGTATAACTTTGTATTTAGGTATTTATTTTGATTTAGGTATTTATTTGATTTTATTGGTATTTCAAAGATTTTTTCTCAATATTCGAAACCCTCATAACTTACTTATTTCAGTCTCTTCTTTTCGACTATTATTTCGTGTAGCTTACGCTAGACTAATGAATCCCATTTTTTTCCAAAATTCGATCTTGAGCGGACTTACTGGATTTCTATTCACTGAATTTTGGATGAGCTAAACTTTTTCTTTATATCCTTTTTATCTATCGTAAAGCTTTGAAAAAAGAATCGTCACATGGAATTCTATTCTCCTTCATTTCTTCACATATTAATAACTAAAATCAAAAAAAAAGGAAATGATAAAGCATCTGGGAATAAACGATTTATTTCTATTAATAGACCTGCTAAAGAACCAAACCATAGAGTACTTATCACAGG
>Ga0302164_10000653_pt1 | contig 11415 bp, 7 predicted proteins | sample I_Fen_E3_1_FD_193500 | JGI IMG/M metagenome (GOLD analysis project Ga0302164, IMG submission 193500) | Peat permafrost microbial communities from Stordalen Mire near Abisko, Sweden - I_Fen_E3_1 | ecosystem: Environmental > Terrestrial > Soil > Wetlands > Permafrost | place: Sweden: Abisko... | reverse complement strand
ATCCTGAGCAAAGATTTTTTTCTGTAACGAAACAGGATAATATTCGTCTAAATGAAAATAAAGATATGCCACAATATGTAGAAATTTTATTGGGTGATTTTACAAGAGCAAGGTTTGTCCCTGACAAAGAATGGAGACAATATATGACCTTTGTTACAATTCCTACTGATACTCTGGCAAGCTTTAAGACCAATCTGATTCTTAAGATGCCGGGGCAGGGTGTTGCCTGGTTCGACCAGGTGAAGGTAATTGAGGATAAATAGCGGAAAAACCTTTTTACAGGTTGGTAGAGACAGGTCTGAGACCTGTCTCTACATGATATATAAATGAAATTTGTTAATCTCCTGTTAATGTCTTATTCCATTGCAGGCAGAATGATTTTTAAGTATACCTTTAAACCATTGTCTAACCATATAAATACCCTTCCTATGTTAAAAAGTCTTATCAAAACAGCTTTCAGACACATAATAAAACATTTTGGCTACAGCATACTGAACATTCTTGGACTTACCTTAGGCATAACCAGTGCTTTGTTTCTTATCATTTATGTATCGGATGAAATAAGTTATGACCGGTACCACGAAAAAGCTGACCGGATTTATCGTGTCTCAAGCTCCATTAAGGAACCTGACGACCAGTTTACATGGATTGTAGCACAAATCCCATTCGGACCGCAGGTGACGCATGATTATCCTGAAGTTCAATCTTCTGTCAGGTTTATAAACATGCCTCGTGCTCTCTATAAGTTTGGAGACAAAGAATTCAACGAGGAGAATTTCTATTATGTTGATTCAACGCTGTTTGACATTTTTACTTATAAAGTAATAAAAGGTGAAGTTAAATCTGCTCTGCTGGCTCCGAAAAAGATCATTCTTACAGAGAAGATTGCTAACAAATATTTTGGAAAGACAGATCCGATCGGGAAAACTCTCACAACAGGAACTGATACCTATGAAGTCACTGGTGTAATTCAGGATGTTCCTACCAACTCTCATTTCCGGTTTGATGCTGTTGCAGCAAGAAATAACTTACCTAAACAATTAGGAAGCTGGGGTAATTTCGGAGTGTACACTTATCTGCTTTTTCCTGAGAAATTTGATGTCAAGGCATTCGAAACAAAGATGAAGGGTATGTATGACGCTTATATGAAGACAATATTCGAACCTCTGAAGATAAGCATTACCTATCATCTTGAGCCGATTACCAAAATCCATCTTTATTCAACAAATTCCGGGGAACCGGAGCCGACAGGAAGTATAACATATGTATATATCTTTTCAATAGTTGCTATTTTCCTGGTACTCATTGCAGCTATGAACTATATGAATCTTGCCACAGCCCGTTCAACCAGGCGCGCACGGGAGGTTGGATTAAGAAAAGTGGTTGGCTCACGGCGAAGTCCTCTTGTGTTTCAGTTCTTATCCGAATCAATGGTATTTACCCTCATTTCTACATTAATAAGCATTATCTTAATACTGATTTTAATACCAAAATTTGATCTTCTTGCCGGTAAATCATTCGATCTCCATATTATTTACAGCCCTGTGGTTATTATCAGCTTAATCGCAATAATAATTATTGTTGGAATTTTCGGAGGAAGTTATCCCGCTTTTTTTCTATCGCGGTTCAGTCCTGTTACTGTCCTGAAAGGGGAGATTACACAGGGATCTGCCGGCAGTCTTTTTCGCAAAATCCTGGTAGTTATACAGTTTACTGTTTCAGTAATTATGATAATATGTACACTGGTTGTATTCAGGCAGCTTAAATTTCTGAAAAGCACCGATCAGGGGTTTGATCAGAAGAATGTCATCGGGCTTCAGCTGAATGGGGCAATGACAAGAAAATATCCTGTTCTCAAAGAAGTTCTTCATGAAAACCAGAACATAAAATATGTGACATCGACAAATACAGCAGTGGGTGAAGGTTCCGGAAAAGTTATATTCAGTGTGGAAACAGATCAGGGAATGGCCAACCGGGGTATTAATTTTGCCGTAGTTGATTATGACTTTATTGATGCTTTGGGTATAAAGATTCTTAAAGGACGCAGTTTTCAGCAGGATATGCCATCTGATACACTCACGGGAGTAGTGGTAAATGAAACATTTGTTAAAAGAATGAGCTGGGCTGAACCTATCGGGAAAAAAGTGGTGTTAGGTAATTTTGTTGTTGGCAGAGTGATAGGTGTAATGAAGGATTATCATCAGACAGGAATGTATAACAACATTGAATCTCTTCTTCTGATTTACCGACCAATAAACGAGGTAGTTTACATTAAGCTCAGTGGTACTGAAACATCTCAGACACTGAGCTTTATAGAGAAGAAGTGGAAGGAAATATTTCCCGATCAGCCCTTTGTCTATACATATCTTACCGAGAGGTTTAACCGGCAATTTGAAGCTGATGAGAAAAGGGGACTGATATTTACAATTTTTACCATTCTGGCAATCCTCATAGCCTGTCTGGGTTTATTTGGATTAGCCTCTTATATGGTTGAGCAAAGAACAAAAGAGATAGGCATCAGAAAAGTGTTCGGTGCAAACGAGAATACGATACTCGGATTAATTTCGAAGGACTTTCTTATTCTCGTTGCGATAGGAATTGTTATCGCTGTCCCGCTTGCTTACTACATTATGCACAAATGGCTTGAGAATTATGTCTACAGGACCAAAATTGGCGTGCCATTGTTATTGATTGCAGCATTATTAACAATAATGGTAACATTCATTACTATCAGCTACAAAGCCTACCAGGCTTCAATTATGAATCCGGCCAGGGCATTGAAGACCGAATAACAGAAAACCATCATACAAGCAGCTCTTTGTAGAATCTTTTCTCTTAATAGATTAATGTGTACAAAATGAAAAAATACTATTCTCTATTTTCCCTTTCCTTAGCATTACTTTTATCAGGTTGCGATAAACAGAATATAAATTCAAATTACAAAAGCAATACGGAGCCACTGATGCGGAACGCTTATATAAAACTACCGCTCGGAACCGTAAAACCATCAGGCTGGTTAAAGTCACAGTTAGAGAATCAGGCAGCAGGACTTACCGGAAATCTTGGTGACTTCTGGCCCGATCTGGTTAACTCTTCATGGAGAGGCGGCAATGGCGAGGCTTGGGAAAGAGGACCATATTATCTCGATGGTCTGGTTCCCCTGGCATATACTCTTGAGGATACAGGTCTGATAAAAAAGGTAAAAACCTGGATTAAACCAATACTCTCAAGTAGCAGTGATACAGGATGGTATGGACCAGCTAAAAACCGGGACCGCTGGCCGCTTGCGGTTGCTAATAAAGTCCTGATGCAGTATTATGAAGCAACAGGAGATAAACGTGCTATCGATGTACTTACAAAATACTTCAGATACCTGCACACCTCCAAGCCTGACTGGCCAGATAAGGAGTGGAGGGGAGTTCGTGCAATGGAAAATGCAGTAACCGGCTATTGGTTATTCAGACAAACAGGAGAACCCTGGATACTTGAAACAATAAGTTCTATTCAGAAAAACAGCTCAGACTGGACAACTTATTATGAAAAATTCCCTTGGGATTCAGCCGCAGTTACGGATAAAAAAGTGCCGTTCAACTGGGGTCCGGAGGGTTTGACTGCACATGTTGTAAATAACGCAATGGCAATAAAATATCCTGGTTTATGGTATCAGCAATCAAAGGATGAAAGATTTAAAAAAGCTGTATTTTCAGGAATTGAAAAATATGATTTAAATCACGGGCAACCCGGAGGAAGATTCTCGGGAGATGAACATCTGTCTGGCAAAAGTCCGGGCCAGGGATCAGAGTTATGCTCTATTGTAGAGTATATGTTTTCCCTTGAAGAACTTTATACAATCTTTGGAAATAACACGTTAGCCGACAGACTCGAACTTCTTGCGTACAATTCTCTTCCTGGTACAACCACTCCGGATCTATGGGCTCATCAATATGATCAGCAGGCGAATCAGGTATTGGTCTCCGCAGCTAAAAGAGACTGGAGCTCAAACGGTGATTATTCAAATATTTATGGTCTTATGCCAGACTTCGGCTGCTGTCTTGCAAATATGCATCAGGGATGGCCAAAGTTCATTGAGAGCATGTGGATGGCAACAAATGATAATGGATTGGCACTTGTGACATATGGGCCATCAATAGTTAAAGCCAGAGTCGGGAACGGTAAAGAGGTGACCATTTCTGAAGAGACAAACTATCCATTTAACGGATCTGTTAAACTTACAGTTAACACAGAAAAAGCAGTAAGATTTCCCATTGAGCTAAGGATTCCCGGGTGGGCCGATTCGGTAACGGTAAAATTCAAAGACAAATTTATTAAGGTGAAAAACGTCTCTACCTATAAAATTAAGGAGAGATGGAAGAATGGTGATCAGATCATCGTGGAAATACCGATGCAGCTTCGAATTGAGAACAGATACAATAACTCATTATCTATCCTTCGTGGCCCGATTTATTTTTCATTGCGGATTGATAAAGAGTACAAAAGTGTCAAAATCAATTACGATAATTTCCGTTATAAGGGAAGCGTAGATTGGGAGATTTATCCAAAGAGTGCATGGAATTACGGATTGCTTATTAATAAGAATAATATAATGCGGGGAATCAAAGTGACAGAGAATCCTGTCAGCAAATATCCATTTTCAGACACGGGAGATATGATCTGGTCAGCTGATTCAGGAAAATATTTACAATCAACTCAGGAGGCACCTGTTATAATTAAAGCAAGAGGTATGAAAATACCGGAATGGATAATGAAGAATAACTCAGCTGACATTCCTCCGTTAAGTCCTGTAAAACCCGAAGGAGATCCGGAAATAATTACCCTGGTTCCATACGGATGTGCAAGGTTGAGGATTACTGAATTTCCGGTTATGGATATTGTCCTTATGGAGGATATTATGAGACCAGCAAAGTAAATCTTTAAGAACTTACACAGAGAGTCACAGAGAACACACAGAGTGCCACAGAGAGGTTGTAATTATAAACCTCTGTGTAACTCTGTGAGTCCTCCGTGAAACTCAGTGTACCAGAAGAAACAGGTTAATATAACTAAGTTCATGGATTCAGATTTGAGCAGTTTTTTCTTTCAACCAGATCTTTTCTTCTTCGGAAAGAAAAGGGCCAAGTTTTTCATAAACCTCAGAATGGTAAGAATTGATCCAGTCTATCTCTTTTTTATCGAGTAAAGAAATGTTGATCAGAGATTTATCTATATAGCACAAAGAAACAGTGTCAAATTTCAGGAAATTTCCGAATTCATTTTCTTCGTCCTCAAAACAGAGAATCAGGTTTTCAATTCTGATCCCATATTCTCCTTCTCTGTAAATTGCAGGTTCATCAGAAATGAGCATACCTGGTTCGATAACTGTTTTTGAGTCAGTTCCTGATCCCTGACCAATATTCTGCGGACCTTCATGGACATTAAGACAGAAGCCAACGCCATGGCCTGTACCATGACCATAATTCAGTCCATTTTCCCATAACGCTTTACGCGCCAGGATATCAAGCTGATAGCCTTTGGTACCGGAAGGAAATTTTGCAAGCGCAAGGTTGATTGTTCCTTTAAGCACCAGGGAAAAATCACGTTTCTGCCTGTCGGTTGGTCTCCCTATCGCAATAGTCCTGGTAATGTCAGTTGTACCGTCAAGATATTGACCTCCTGAGTCGATCAGCAAAATCCCCTCCGCGCCAATTAAACAATCTGATTCTGTGGTAGCTGAATAATGTGGAAGCGCGCTATGATGATTAAATGCAACTATAGATGAAAAACTTGGCCCCAGATAATTCTCGTTTTCTGACCTTAAGCTGTTTAACTTTTCTCCAAGGGAAAGTTCTGATAATTGATCCTGGTCGGAATTTCGTTCTAACCAGAAGAAAAACCTGGTAAGAGCCACTCCATCTTTAATCATCGTTTCTCCGATGTTATTAATTTCAACTCTGTTTTTAACTGCTTTTAAACGAGCCGGAATTGAAATATCTTCAATTATTTTCATTCCGTGCGGAACCGAAGTGTACAAAATTGAAGACGTAGTTGAAGGATTAAGAAGTATAGTCGAATCGGGTGATAAAGTTGATAATATACCCGCTGTTTCTTCATAAGGCAGCATCACGATCTTAAGCTTATCAAATTCTGCAGCCAGTATTAACGGGATCTTACTCTCTTCTATAAATAAAAGGATCTGTTCTTCACCCACAATTGCAAACGATATCAGCAAAGGACTGTATTTGACATCACTTCCCCTGATATTGAGCATCCACATTATATCATCCAGTGAGGTAAGAAGATGATAATCAATATTTTTCAGTATCATTAGTTTTCTTACTTCCGCTATCTTAACTGATCGTTCCTTTCCACAAAACACGACAGAATGATCAAAAGCAGGAGAATCAGGTATCGGTGGGCGGTCAGTCCATATTCCGGAAATAAGATCGCAATTAAAATCGAATGATAACTTTTTGCCATCGAATGACTTTTCAATCATTCTCGTCCGTTCAATTGAAAAAATTCTGCCGTCAAGTGCGACTTTGCTTCCGGAATCAATGTTAACATTCATCCAGGTTATGAAGTCATTCTTTTCAGCGATAGAGGACCTCATAAGAACAAATCCAGAATCGTATAACTGGTTCTCAGCCTGGATAAAGTACCTTGAGTCGGTCCATAAACCTGCAAATGTATCAGTTACGACAACAGTAGCAGCTGAGCCAATGAAGCCTGTCAGCCAGGCAATTATGCGCCAGTGATCCGGAACATATTCACCCAGATGGGGATCTGTTGAAGGTATTATATAAGCGTCAACGCTATTTTCACTCATCAGGGTTCTGAGAAGCGTCAGTTTATCCATGAACGAACTCATAAACTTTTAACTTCATTCACAAGGTTTTGAAGTGTGCTCTTTGCATCACCGAATAGCATTCTTGTCTTATCGTTATAGAATAACATATTCTCGATAGCTGCATAACCCTTACCCATACCCCGTTTCATTACAATGATATTCTTAGCATCTCGTGCTTTGATTATCGGCATTCCGTAAATGGGACTTGAAGGATCATCTTCGGCAGCAGGATTAACTACATCATTTGCACCTATAACCACAAGAACATCAGTATTCGGAAGATCTGGATTTATCTCATCGCTTTCAATAAGCTGCTCATAAGGCACATCAGCTTCGGCCAGCAATACATTCATATGGCCCGGCATACGTCCGGCAACAGGATGAATGGCATATTTGACTTCCACCCCTTTATCTTCGAGAAGTTTATCTAATTCATGGCAGATATGCTGAGCCTGAGCAACAGCCAAACCGTAACCCGGAACAATGACTACTTTCTTGGAATATGTCAGCAGAATAGCTGCATCTGAGATTGATATCTCTTTAATCGAACCTGCAACATTTTCATTCACCTGTCCACCTCCTCCAAACACCCCGACGATAACGTTTAGCAATGAACGGTTCATTGCCCTGCACATAAGAATTGTCAGAATTGTACCTGCTGATCCAACGAGTATACCACCTGTAAGCATTATCTGGTTATTATAAAGAAATCCACCCATGGCGGCAGCTACTCCGGTAAATGAGTTCAAAAGCGAGATTACAACAGGCATATCAGCACCGCCAATCGGCATTACAAACAGAACACCATATATAACTGCAATTACAAACATTATATGTACTAAAGGAGTGAGTTCGCTGCTTGCCTGTACATGGCGTGTCATAATGAAGACTATGAAGCCGATGAGTACCGCCAGAATTGTCAGATTCACATACTTCATTGCTTTTATACGCATATCGCCGATCCTTCCGTCAAGCTTCCCAAATGCGATCATACTTCCGGCCCAGGATATAGTTCCGATCATAAGTCCAAGAAGTATTGCCAGCACATGTCCGTTCGCCATACCACTTTTGGCAATCAATTCGGGGCTTACATGTTGAAATTCCATAATCGAGATAAGTGCTGCCGCTGCACCTCCCATACCATTAAAGAATGAAACAAGCTGTGGCATTGCGGTCATTTTAACCCTTTTGGCAATAACCCATCCTATAACACTACCAATTCCTAATGCAATAAGAATGAGGCCAATATTAGTTATCGGTTTACCATCTTTATGATGAAACAGTATTGTTGCAATAATAGCTAATACCATCCCTATGGCAGCAAGAGTATTACCCCGACGTGCTGTCAGAGGGTGACTTAACATTTTTAATCCTAAAATAAAAAGGACTGAGGCAATAATATAGGTCATCTCCAGTATTGAGATACCTGTATTCAGTTGAGATAGTTGGTCCATAAGAATCGGTTATTACTCAGGTTACTGCTTCTTCTTTTTAAACATCTCCAGCATTCTGTCGGTAACCACAAATCCGCCAACAACATTAAGCGTACCGAGTACAACAGCCAGAAATCCGAGTATCATCGATCCCGTAGTTTCTGCATGACCCATAACAATTATTGCACCTATAATTACCACACCGTGAATTGCGTTTGCCCCTGACATTAATGGTGTGTGGAGAATTGCGGGGACATGACTGATTACTTCAATACCAAGGAATACAGACAGGATCACAATGAAAATTGCCTCTCTGTGTAGTAAGAAAAATTCAAGAATTTTTTCCATGATATATATTATTTTATATTTAGAAGTTGTTTAACTCTCTGGCTGATATACTCTTTGCCATGGACAGCAGTTGTTCCGTTTATAATCTCATCCTGCATATTTATAATGATCTTACCATCCTTATCAACCATTATCTTCAAAAGGTTAATGATATTGCATCCGAACATTTTACTGGCATCAGAGGACATATCAGATGGATAGTCGGATTTTCCTATAATATTCACCCCATTCACTACAATATTTTTTCCATTCTCGGTCAGTTCACAATTACCTCCTGTTGAGGCCGCAAGGTCTATAATAACTGATCCTGGTTTCATTGACCACACTGTCTCTTTAAGCAAAAGAACCGGAGCTTTCTTTCCTGGTATCTGGGCAGTGGCAATTACCACATCGGAGGCAATGGCATGTTGTTGAATGAGTTCCTGTTGTTTCCGTCTAAACTCTTCTGCTTGTTCCACAGCGTATCCTCCTGCTGCCCTGTCATCTTTTGCTCCTTCAACCTCTATAAATTTCCCTCCGAGACTTTTGACTTCCTCTTTTACTGCGGCCCTTACATCGAATACTTCAACTATTGCACCAAGTTTCCTGGCAATGGCAACAGCCTGTAATCCTGCAACACCTGCTCCCAGAATAAGTACATGTGATGGTTTGATTGTTCCTGCTGCCGACATGAACATGGGGAAAAACCTGGGTAATAAAGCAGCAGCTTCAAGTACAGCCTTGTAGCCGGAAACTGTAGCCATTGAAGATAGTATATCCATTGACTGGGCTCTTGTTGTTCTGGGGATAAGATCAAGCGCCAGAACTGACAGCCCACGAAGACGTGCTTTTTCCAACCAGTTGTAATTCACTACAGGATTGAGGACAGAACATAATATCTGTCCTTCTTTAAAAAAGTTGATATCATCTTCAACAGGTGGATTTACGGAAAGCAACATTTCAGCTTCAGCAATAACATCCTTCCGGTCAGTTATTCTGGCACCGGCTGTTTTGTAAGCCAGGTCCGAAGCAAAAGCCCGGTCACCGGCACTTGTTTCTACCAGAACATCGATGCCCATCTTTTTCAAAGCAATAACTTCGGCAGGAAGAATAGCTACCCTGTTTTCAGTTCCCGTTTCTTTCAGGACGCCTATTATCATAAGATTGAAGTTAGAAGTTTGGAGTGCCTAAGGTTTTGATCATAATTTGGTTACCAATTTAGCAAACAAAAATTTATAAACGCCTGAATGTTAATCAAAAAAACTTCATTGATTGAACTTAATAAGGGTTACTTCCAGTATCAATGTTTCACCTGGTGATATAACAAACCTCTTTTGTCCGGGAATATCCTTCCCATAAAACCCGCTGTTTACTCCGTAAGCCATTTCGGGAGGGACAACAAGAACCCTCTTCTCTCCTGCTTTCATATCCTTTAATGCCACAGTTAAACCTTTTACTAATCCGTCTTTTCCCAGAGTATGCGAAAAAACAACCGGCTCTGAACCGGGTACAGGTTTACCGTCATCTGCTGAACTTACAAAATTCAGGCCCGATATTAACTTCCCACTATACTTAATATTTAATAATGAGCCATCTGAAGGATTGTTACCCTTTCCCTGTTCCAGAACTTTATACCTGATGCCTTCAGGCAAAGTGACAAGACCGGGCCAATTATCAGCAATAAACTTCTCTTCCAGTGATTTTCTTATTTCCTTTTCCTGATTTACTTTTTTCCATTGCTTGTCTAACAGTTCTTTAAAAGTTGTATTATTCACAATAAACTTTTTTGCTTCAGTTCCGGCTCTTACGATTGTTATTGAATAGGTAGTATCTCCCTGAACTATCTTATTCACAACGTCCATTCCTTCAATTACTTCTCCGAAGAGTGTATAATTGCCGTCGAGATAAGATCTGTCTGCCAGTGTAATATAATACTCACAGGTATTCGTATTCGGACCTGAATTTGCCATACCTATCATTCCAGCTTTATTATGGCTCAGATCGCTGATCTCATTTGGAATCTCATATCCTGTTGAATTAATGTCAGAATTTGCAGGATCTTTCACAATTGCCGGTTCACCTCCCTGTATAACATGTCCTTTTACAACCCTATGCCATATTGACCCCTGATAAAAAGGTATTCCTTCCGGGTAGGAAGAATTGGTAATGGTTCCCTCGGCAAGTCCGATGAAGTTAGCTACTGTCATGGGTGCTTTCTTATAGTCGAGCTGAACAGAGATCCTTCCTTTATTTGTATTAAAATCGGCATAAATACCATCGGATCTGTTGATTTTAATAGCCTGATTGTTCTGGCCGCTTGCAATAAGCACAAATAACAAAAAGAATTTCAGGAAAAAAGATCGCATTATATTCATTTCAGCTAATGATAATTTTTTTATTATAAATCAAATATAAGTTCGGTATCTAAAATGGAATAAATAATGTTTTTTAACCTTTGTGCTACTTTGTGTATTCCTTCGTGATCCTTTGTGGTTAAATAAATTTAGCTTTTACAACAAAGTGACACAAAGGTTATCATAAAGATTCACTAAGGCTTTCTGAAAACACCATCAATCTTCTCACTTTCCAAAGAAATTCCTCAACCAGAAGTTATTGGCTTCATTTCTCGAATGCGTAGCTTTTGTTCCTCCCCAGCCATGTCTTCCTTCGGGATAAAGCATGAACTCAAATACTTTACCATCATCCTCCATCCTGGAAATAAAGTATATAGAATTCTGCAGGTGAACATTGTCATCCATATCTCCATGAGTCACATATAGCTTACCCTTATAATTTTTAACAAAAGTAAGC
>Ga0302164_10000651_pt1 | contig 11427 bp, 9 predicted proteins | sample I_Fen_E3_1_FD_193500 | JGI IMG/M metagenome (GOLD analysis project Ga0302164, IMG submission 193500) | Peat permafrost microbial communities from Stordalen Mire near Abisko, Sweden - I_Fen_E3_1 | ecosystem: Environmental > Terrestrial > Soil > Wetlands > Permafrost | place: Sweden: Abisko... | reverse complement strand
CTTTTATTAAGCCACCACCTGTTTCCAGCACTTCATCACTTTCATCGCTGATGATAATTTTACTACCCCACCCATTATTTTTATTGATGGCATCAATGATCTGCTGGGGAAAATGATGAATGTTTACTACCACGTCTTTAATTCCATACTGCTGCAGGTACTCAATATTTCTTTGTAATAAAGATTTACCATTTACTATTGCCAACGCTTTTGGATGTGTATCTGTCCAGGGTTTAAAGCGAGTACCCAGCCCAGCTGAAAAGATTATTGCTTTGTTGTTCATGGTTAATGGTTAATGGTTCATAGCTACTAATATTATATGTAAAAACATTTAGTTGGTGAAAAAGTTTCATGGGGCATACTTATGCCATGAACAATTAACCATGAACTATGAACCTGAATTAGTTTTCCAATTTTCTTTATTATTATGGTGCAATTCAATTTTTACTTTAAACTTATTTCTTAAATGCCTTGCAATAGCTTCTGCAGCAAATACACTCCGATGCTGCCCGCCGGTGCAACCAAAATTGATCATTAAACTTTCAAACCCACGTTTGATGTAATCTTCCACTGCAATATCAACAATGCTGTATACACCGTTTAAAAAATCGGGCATTTTCGTTTGTTGTTCTAAAAAATCTTTTACCGGTTTATCTAATCCTGATAAGTGTTTGTAGTCATCATACCTGCCGGGATTTAATATACCTCTCATATCAAAAACAAAACCGCCGCCGTTTGCAGTGTCATCTTTGGGATAACCCGTTTTAATAAATGAAAAACTATTGATGGTAACCACTAAAGGTGTAGTTGCTGTTGCCTGCACCGGGGTAAATTCCTGTATCACTTCGTCGCTGATACAAAGCTCCAGTACTTTTTTAAATTCGGTTACTGCAATACCAATGCTTTGATGCGTAATAAATGATTTTAAATTTTGTAACGCCAACGGAATGCTGGTTAAAAAGTGTGCCTTACGTTCAAACAAACCCCTGAAGCCATAAGCACCCAATACCTGCAACAAGCGTATCAGCACATACCCGTTGTACTGGCTGCGAAATACATCCCTGTCTACTGTTTCACCCACAATTGTTTCAAAAGAGTTGATATAATCTTCCAGTAAATTGTGCTTCCACTCTTCGGGCAAATTAGCTTTTGCCTGCGATAATAAAGAGGCCACATCATATTGCGGCGCACCTTTCATTCCGCCCTGGTAGTCGATAAAGTGAACGCTGCTATCTTCCTTTACCATAATATTCCTGCTCTGAAAATCCCGGAACATGAAAAATTTATACTCGGTATGCGATAAATAATTACTCAGCGCTTCAAAATCTTTGATCAGTTTTTGTTTATCATAAGGCCTTCGTAAAGCATCTAAAAAATAATATTTAAAATACAGCAGGTCGGCCATAATAGCTTCCTTACCAAATGAACTGTTGGTGAGGCACTTCTTATAGTCCAGCCCTTCATGGCCATTTACATGCAGCAATGCCAGCTGGCGCAAACTTTCTTTATACAGATCATATACAGGTTGCACATAACCTTGTTCTTCTAATTTATTCAATAGTGAAACATCACCAAAATCTTCCTGCAGGTAAATATCCTTTTCCTTATTTATGGCCAATATCTGTGCGGTTGCCAACCCCTTCTTTTTAAAATGTTCGGAAAAATAAATGAACGCATCATTCTCTTTTATATTGGCACCATAGGTTGCTATAAAATTTTTAGACGCAGTGTGAATACGAAAATAATGCCGCTCACTTCCTGCCTGTGGCAGTTTATCAATAGCGGTGATGACATCTTTTGAATAAGTGGAAAAAAGCTCTTTTACTCTGTCTGTGGTAGTGTGCATCGGGGTGTTTTACGAAGGTAAAAATAGCTTAAAATGCATCAGCTCCAAAATGTTCATCTTTCCGGGTACAAATTTTTCAACTTATTATTATATATTCGTTAAAACTTAACTCACCAACAAAACAATTATGGAAGCAACAAACCAAGACCAACTTAACAGTCAAACACCGATTCCAATTTTTAAAGTTGACCCAATTATGGTATTAGTTTTCGGGATATTATCCTGCGGATTATACTTAATTTACTGGAACATTAAGGTAGCCGAAGTATTTAATGCCGTTGCCGAAAAGGAAGTGATCTCGCAACCTATTGCAATTTTTGCAGGGTGCTGTATGCCGGTAAATATATACTTCTATTACCTGGCAGGTAAAGAGGCTTTACCAAAAGTGTACCAGAGAACGGGTGAATTACAAAAAGATCAATCCACATTATTAATAGTTTTAGGATTGTTTTTTCCTATTGCTGCAGCAATGATTGTACAAGGTGATATCAACAGGTTATATAAGTAATACCAAAAGTAAACGTAAAGTATACGGAATCATCGGCGCAGTAATTACGCTGCTGATTCCGTATTTACTTTTTCTCAATAATAGTAACCATCACCTGGAAACAGACCAGTCTTTTTGTCCCTTTAAAATGCTCACGGGTTTTCCCTGTCCCGGTTGTGGCATTACCAAATCGCTGGTGTATTTTTACGAGGGGGATATATACAAAAGTTTTAGTTACCACATCCTGGGCCCTTTTGTAATTGCATTTGCAGTGGTAACCATTGCCGTACTTACTACCGAACTGATCACTAAAAAAGAATATTTTACCAAATGGTTTTACAGCCGAAAGCTTGCTTATGGCTTAGCTATCTTTCTTGCTAGCTATCATTTTATAAGGCTCATCTGGTTTGTGCATGATAATTCATGGAGCAGTATTGTACATCAATCTATATGGCAGTAATATTTTTGCCTTTCTACATCTTCCACTTATTTGTTCAGTTGTACTTATTGTAATTGGCGTACACATCGCCGTAACCATTACATACTTCCGCAATACTCATTACCAAAAAGTTTTTACATTCGTTAACATGCAACCGCATTGTTTTAACACAACTTTCGAAGTACGGCGCTTACTTTCGAAAAACAAAATTAACCTGTATGAAAAAAATAATTCTACTCTTTACATCGTGCATTGTATCATTTACCATTTTTGCACAGTCCGATTCTCTTTTAAAAAAATTTAAATACCGGATAGATCATTACCGGGCCGTAACGTTAAATGCCAGTAGTGGTGGCCAGCATGGCGAAGCGGATTATCCTGTAGGTACGCATAAATATGGCGCATCTTCTGCAGCAGTGAGTGGCAACTACTTTACTACTACAAGTACCGACAAAAAATTACTGACCGCTTCTGTAGGTTTAAACGGCATTTTTTATAGAGCAAAATCCCAGGACCAAACCAGTTCCAATACCAGAAAAAATTTTTCTTCGGTACCCAATGTTACTATATTGAACAAATGGTTTTCTAAAAAAATGTTTACTGAATTAGGTGCTGATATTTTAGGCAGTTTTTCATCAAGCAAAGAAGTTACCCAGGGCTATCCTGTGGCGGCAAAAAATAACCAGGTCAACTATACCGCTACTGTTACTATGGGCATCGGAAAAGGCAGGCTTGAAAATGTAACTGATATGCAAAATGCATTATGGTTGTATAAAGAACTGGTGAATGTGCAGCGACTGGCCGGCACTTTATCCGCAACCGATTTACTTGAACTTGGCCAGAGCATAACCAAGGGCAACAACACCCGTGTGATGGATGCCAGGAAAAGAACGCAATTTTTATTAACTACGGTAGATAATTATTTGCAACAAAAAGGATTGATCAGTAAAACTGATATGGCTTATTTCAGCACTCTGAATGACATTTTATTTTATGCCTATAACAATCCCCGCTTTGCCGGTACAGAAAAATTTATCCGGCTTATTCCAGGAGTAACGGGTGTGAATAATAACCAGTTTCAACCTAATAGTGCCGATAAATCCAAACACCTATTTAACACACGATCACTCATGCTATCTACAGGTTTTAAAAAGTACAGCCCAGCAAGCCTCTCCCATCAAAATAATTATGGCGTTGCTTTAAATTTCTCTTATACAAATGCCGACTTAACCGACCGCGACTTTACCAACGGCATTATTACTAATGAATTAAAAGGCAAAACGGAGCTAAAGAAAGCCGGAGCTAATTTATTTTATGAACATGCTATTTATCCCAATACCAGAACCAACATCACTTTGAACCTGCAAACCGACTTTGGCTACCAAAACGATGATGCAAGAAAAGTTTATACCGATGCAAATTTATTCTGTAACGTGAATTATTTTATCAGTTATCATACCAGGTTAACATTTGGCGCCGGGGCTTTTTACCAAAGAAATATGTATACTATTGGCAATTATGTAGAGATCAAACCCAATTCATTTCAGTTATATGCAAATGGTGGATTGCAGATCAGTTTGTAAGATTACTTATAAAAATGGCAACATCCATAAATTGATGTTGCCATTTAGCTTTTAAAAACTTCATTTACTCTCCCACCACTTCATCTTTTCGCTTCCTGAATTTCTTCGGATCGCTACCATCCATTTGTACAATGACAGGATAAAATTTTCCAAACACATCTACCAATGTGGTTTGACTTTGCATCACTTCATTAATATCCTTGTAGGCAAATGGCGCTTCATCCAATCCACCACCAATCAATTTTACACCATGGTCTTTCAATTCTTTTTTTAAAGCTTCGTGCGTAATATTCGCCAATGCTTTGCTACGGCTCATTTTTCTTCCTGCACCGTGGCTTGCAGAATTTAATGCCGCCCCTTGGCCTTTACCTTTTACAATAAAGCCTGGTGCGGTCATAGAGCCCGGAATAATTCCCAGTACATCTTTACCAGCTGGTGTAGCACCTTTACGATGAACGATCACTTCTTTTCCTTCCCACATTTCTTTCCATGCAAAGTTGTGGTGGTTCTCTACCCTTGCCAATGGTTTTTCTCCAATAGCCTTTGCAATTTTTTCGTGTATGGTATGGTGACAGGCACTTGCATAATCGCCTGCTAAATTCATGGCCAGCCAGTATTCCATTCCTGCTTCGGTATCCATATCCAACCAGGCTAAATGTTTGGCTTCTTTTGGCAACACTGTTTTTTGCATTGCAATCCGGGTGTAGTGGTTGGCAATATTGGCACCTAATCCACGGCTTCCGCTATGGCTTAATAAACCCACATAATTACCAACTGGCAAATTCATTGGGTTATTGACATCTGTAATTGCTACTTTTCCAAATTCCACAAAATGGTTACCGCTACCACTGGAACCTAATTGCTTTAATGCTTTATGTTGCAATGGTTGTAAAAAAGCAATGTCACTGAATTCGCTTCTGTCTAACACTTCATGTTCTGTTCGTTCCGTAAATTCTCTTCCGGCACCAAACAGAGTATTGGCCACTAATTCTCTTTGAAAATTAGTTTCTCTTTTTTTCAATTCATCAGGATCAATAGCAAAAATGCTCAGGCACATCCTGCAACCAATATCCACGCCCACTGCATAAGGTATGATTGCATTGTTGGTGGCCAGCACACCGCCGATAGGTAATCCATAACCCTGGTGTGCATCTGGCATTAATGCACCGGCAACAGCCACAGGTAATTTAGCGGCTATTTGCATTTGTGCTAAAGCACCTTCTTCAATATGCTTTGCACCGAAAACGTTGTATACAACTCCTTTTTCATTCAGCGGAATTTCTGTTACTGCTTCTTCTTCCACCACAATTAATTTTTCTGCAATTTTATTCAGCACTTCATCTGCTAAATAATTTTCCGGCGCAGCCAGTATATCTTTTAATATCTGTAACGCCTCTTCTTCAGTGGAATGTTTAAAATGTGTACACATGGTATGCATGGCCACACTTACTACCGGCCCTTCTTCGTAGCCAATGGCACGGATCTGTTTTCCGTTTAATTTTAATTTGCTCATTTTTTTATTTGCCCGCAGATTTCGGTGAGGGGCCTGATTTTATTGTTTTAATTTTTTATTTATTCTACGCTTCAAAAAAAGTCAAATAAAGGTGTGCCGTACAAGTGAGTGACACAACGATGTTCGGCAGAATTACAAAAGTCCGTCCCATAAATTGTCTGAACTAAGATTTGGGTAGAATAAAAGGATTTTAATCCACTTCATCCAATCAATCCTCCCAAATCCCCGTTCAAACTACTTCTGCGCCACAAATATCTGTTTCAACTGTTCAATCAAAGCGCCATTACCAGTTACGGTGATCTCACCAATTTTATCGGCAATCTTTTCCACGTATTCCATCTCTTTCAATTTCCACAACATGGTATTGTCTTCCATTAATTTGGCAGTGTTCAACAAGCTACGGGTGCTGGCGGTTTCTTCACGGCGCATAATGCTGTTAGCCTGTGCGTTTTTTTCGGCCACCAACACTTTGTTCATGATGTCTTTTACATCGCCTGGCAAAATGATGTCGCGGATACCAAAACCATTTACAGTAACACCCAAATTATCGGCAGTATTTTTTACCGCCTCCAAAATAAATGGCACAATGGTTTCTTTTTTCTCCAACAACTCATCAAAACCCAAACCACCAATGTACTCCCGCAATGCCAACTGAAAAGCTACATACAACTGACGTTCATAATCTTTGTTTTGCAACAAGGCTTTTTCAATATCAGTTACACTGTACCGGGCATAACCATTGATACGCAATGCAGCTTTATCTTTGGTCAATATCTCCTGGCCATTAATCTCAATTTGCTGCATGCGGGTATCGGCTTTTCCCACTACGATAGTGATGCTGTTCTTCCACCAGTAGTAGATACCTGCTGGTAATACCTGTGCATATTTTCCATCAATGAACAAGATGGCTTTTTCGTAGTTCTCAATAGTGTAGCTGCGTACATAAGGTGCTACCAATTTATTTTGCAATACAGCACGGCTGATGTTTTCAGTGATGTCGATCTTGCTGGTATCTGCTTTAACGAAGTCGTAGTTGTTCACTACGTTTTTCCAAAAAGCATAACGGCCTGCAGCCAACACCTGTTTCAATAATCCATCCTGGTACTGCAACACAATTTCGGTATCGCTTACTTCAATTACCTGCAAGGCATTAGCTAATGCAGTATCCTGCAATAAGATGTTCAATGCTATTGGTGCGTTGAACTGGTTGGTCACATCATAAATCATGGCGGTTTCATTAAAGCCCAACCAGTATTTCCCTTCGGCCAACATTTTTTTATACACGCCTTTTTTAAATACCAATGCTATTTGATAGGCGTTAATTTTTATTTGTTTCATTTTGTTTGTTATTAAGCCCGCAGAATACGCTGAGGGCGCTGATTTAATTTTGTTTTAAAAAAGCCGGTATTGCTTTCCATTTCATCGTCACGGAAAATGCAGTTGATCATTTTTAAAGCAACAGTTAAACTATATTTTTTACCCCAGCTATTTGTGGTACTTCAACATTGTTTAAGTGCAACCTGTGTAATGGCCGCATTACATTTCTCTGGTGTTGATGAAACTGATGTTTTGTTATCCCAGGCTGATTGCCAGGTCAATTCATCAGAAAACAACACCTGCTTTAGTTGGTGCACTTTTTTTAGAAGTGTGCGCTTCTTTTCTCTACATTATAAGTGTAGTGTTCTACCACTGAACTACTACGCCAGCCTTTCGGAGCGTAAGCCGGATTCGAACCGGCGCTGATTGCTACTGCTCTAACCAATTGAGCTATCCCGATTTTGTCGGGAAAGGGACTCGAACCCTTGACCCGTAGGTTATGGAGGACATTGCGCTATTGTCGCAACAGCATACAGATAGTTACTACGTCTGCACTATGGTGTTTTTAAAACACACATCCGGTTTGCTGATAACAGGCATATATCCTTTTCCGCGTTAGCGGAACTCTTCTGTTGAATTTTACTTCAACAATATTTTAATTCATCATCACTTCCTGCCTTCTAAATCCAAGCACTTCAGTTCTTTCCATCTCAATTTCCTTTTCATTTGGATTGGTGATCTCGGCAATCGTCATCGGTTTATTGATGATAGTTTTAAAACCTAAATGATCGCTCAACTTTTGCGCTTTAGCCGTTTCCAGTTTAGTAAATTCGTATTTTGCTATCAACCTTCCTTTTCGAAGTAAAGCACTATCCACTGTACTCAATGCGCTATTAAAAGTACAGATGATCTGTACATTCAGGCAATCACTTAATAAGCCATCGCTGATATTGAGCAAATTACTTACGCTGCTGTTGCTGCTGAACTTTCTGTCCCTGATAATATTTTCTGCATCTTCAATTACTAATACTGCATTTGGGTTATCAATCAACAGGTCTATAAATTCCGGGTTCATCAAATTACCCGCCACACCAGGCGACACAAACAATACTCTTTTTTTCATACTGCCTATCAGGTGGCGCAGGTAAGTTGTTTTACCAGTACCGGGTAATCCATGCAGCAAAATGATGCCTTTATCATTTTCCTTTTCCAATCGCTGCCTTATCACTTCATGCACTGGTTTAAAATCATCATTGTAATAAGATCCAATATCCAAGATGGTTGGTTTTATTTCCAGCCGTTTCAGGTCGAGGCCTGTATTAGTTTGTGTAATGATATTGATCTCATACGGTTCTTCCTTTTCCTGCGCTTTGTAACCCGAAAATATTTCCATCAGTTTGTTGGCAAACGCATAGTTGTTGTTAGCAAATAATATCTCTGCATATTCATCACCTAATTCTATCATCACTTTATTTTCCAGTTTAAAGATCGTAGTACTGAATTCCTGCCTGCTATGTTGCCAACTGTAATAATTACGCTGGTAAATGGCCAGCACTTTTCCTGCAAACCCGCCATTGATGTATTGATATACTTTTGCCACATCCAGGTTATTGATAAAACTTATACAGGGCGTAGCCTTATATTCTTTTACATAAAAAGATTTTATTTCTATGTAATTACTTTCAAAAATCTGCGCCGGTTTATTACGGCTCAGCCTTTGCTTTATTTGCCTGTATACATGCCCCATCATTGCTTCCAACGATGGAAAGAGCATGACCATAACACGTACCACCAAAAAAGCTATGACTATCGGTACCATTTTTTTATTTTTAACTTTTTATAAATTTTTTCTTACGTTTTTTATTGATGCACTAATGCACAATCTTATTTGCACAACTGGAACTTGCAAATGCATTTGGTTTGGCTTTAAAGGCAAAGCCCATTCCCATGATGTAGCCCATAGCTTCTTTTAAAGCATCATTACTTTTAAAGTTGGGATTGGTATTGATGTCCACATGCACTTCCATGTCCACACTGTACCTGTTAAAAATATTGCACAATGGATAAGCCACTTCAATACTCTTTGCCACTTCAGTCAACATCCTTTGTTTGATACTCATCTTTTGCAAAGTGGTTTCGTTGCAGATGTACATAAACCCGCCTTTACCTTTACGGATGAAAACTATCACGGTGGCAAACTCAGTTTCCTTTCCTTTCACCTGGCTATCGGTACCAATACAAACTTTCAGCTCGTGGCCTAATGCCTTTTCCCTTTCAATAGTATTCCTTACTTCATCTTCGATAGGAATAGAAATTTTTTGCCCGTTTAGTTTTCTCCATTGCTGTTGCTCTGTTTCCATTGTTTAACGTTTTATTTTTTTTGTTCCCGATCTTTTGTTCGCTGATTGGACTTCATTGGCGACGCTCCATTCAACATTTTTTCTTTGGTCAACTTTTACCACATTTTATTATATCAAGCATTTGTATCAATGATTTATTTTTAAATTGATATATCTCTTTACTTTTTTCATAATCATGCCGGTACTTGTATTGATAATATCCCCTGATCACTTTGCTTAGCCTTACCTTATAATAATTTCGGTTCAAATAATTTTCAATCTCACTCATCTTTGATTCCAGTACCGCATCTTTTTTTCTTACTTTATCAATCAAATAAGGTTTTATCTTCAAAACATATCGCCATGACTCTACAAATTCATATCGTTTCACCGGTTGTCTCTTCCAATCCAATTCCCATACCTCACGAAAAAATTGTTTTTCGGCAGCATTAAATTGCATTTTATTAAATTGGTTTTCGTAAGGTCTTAAAAGATGTTGCGGTTTTACTACATAAATTTTTCTACCTCTCTTACGTTTTTTCTTTTTAAAATCTTTCCTCCAGCTGTAATCATTAGTATTGATCTTCTTTAAAATCGACTGGAAAAAATCAACCTGCCTGCTCCTTGCCACGTCATCCCTTAAAATAAAATATCTAACCCAGCCTTTTTGTACAGGAGGATCTAATTCCTGCCACCCCAAATTTCTTTTTTGCAGATACAGTTTTTTTTCTTCCTTATGCAGCTGTATCAGTTGTTTGTCAAAATCCTCGTACTGCATGCGTTTCTTTTGCCTTGCAGTACGTAAACGGTAACAGAGAATATCTTCTCCATACTGTTGAATAAGTTTTGTGTCCATAATGTTTCGTTTTTTTCTGATCGAAAGCTCCGGTGCCATTGCACCAGGTATGTTTTTTGTTTCATTATGAACTGTGAACTTTTTTTCATTGTTTCTTTTTTAAATTTTATACAATTCTTTGCATCAATACAAGGATTCGAACCCTGACAGATAGTTTTGGAGACTACCAAGCTACCATTACATCATACTGATAATTTTTATTGCGGACGAAATAAGATTCGAACTTATAACCACGGTGCTTCAAACCGCTGCTCTACCATTGGAGCTATTCGTCCATCATTGTTTGCTACAGATTTTTTGATTGATCCTTATTTCCTCATTATCGCATTCACCTGTGTCAAACAATTTTTATTTTACCCGAGTCCTGCGAAAGATTCGAGCTTTCTTCCTTCGATTTGCAGTCGAATGCATACGCCATGTCTGCCAGCAGGACATTTTGCGGAGAGTGTAAGAATCGAACTTACCTGAGTGTTACCTCAACCTTGGCTTAGCGGGCCAGCACATTACCTCTCTGTCAACTCTCCATTGTGTGAGCGATAAGATTCGAACTTATTCAGCAATTAAGCGGCGGTTTTACGGACCGCTACAACTCTCCAGCTTTGTCGCACTCACTTTCGAGGATGAAGAAAGATTCGAACTTTCAACCCTCCCGCTAACAACGGGACGCTCTGCCGTTGAGCTATTCATCCTTTTTGTTTGAACGAAAATTTTATAAGATTACCTGGATTAAAAGGATTTCAAAATCCTTTTAATCATTTTAATCCACCCAAATCCCCATTCAAACTTTGTAGTTCCGGTGAGACTCGAACTCACAACCCCCGAATTAAAAGTTCGGTGCATCTAACCATTGAGCTACGAAACTATTTTGTTGCGGTTAACGGACTCGAACCAATAACCTTTACCGTATCAGGGTAATGCTCTGCCATTGAGCTAAACCGCAATTTTATTTTTTGTTGCGCCTACAAGATTCGAACTTGTATGTGAAGCTTATGAGACTTCCGAGTTAACCATTTCTCTAAAGCGCAATTGTAGTTGGTTTAACAAGAT
>Ga0302164_10000649_pt1 | contig 11433 bp, 9 predicted proteins | sample I_Fen_E3_1_FD_193500 | JGI IMG/M metagenome (GOLD analysis project Ga0302164, IMG submission 193500) | Peat permafrost microbial communities from Stordalen Mire near Abisko, Sweden - I_Fen_E3_1 | ecosystem: Environmental > Terrestrial > Soil > Wetlands > Permafrost | place: Sweden: Abisko... | reverse complement strand
GATCATAAAAGTCCTGATTTATATAATTATTTTGAGATATCTTTAGCGGCTAATATGAAACTTTTTAACCTTTTTTATAAGCTTGATAAATTTCTAATCTTGGAAAGTAGAGAAGTGATTTATAAATCAAAATACTCAAATGAATAAGCAATATCTAAAAAATTTAAGGGATAAAATGCCGGAATCCCTGAAATATATTTCAGGTCCATTGATCAGGCAATCTCTGATAAAGAACAAAGAGTTTTCGAAATATTATAATCTCCTTGAACAAAGGGAAAAATTGAGCTCCGACCAGATAAGAGATTATCAGTTTAACCAGCTGAAGCATATTTTAATACATTCTTACAAGACTGTCCCATATTATACTGAATTATTTGATAAAATATCATTTGATCCTTCCAGGTTTTCTGATTTTGATGAGATAAAGGTAATCCCTTATCTCACTAGGGCGATAATAAGTGATAATTTTGATAATCTTATTTCAAAGAAGAAAGTCAAGAATGGATATTACACTGGTTCTACCGGAGGAAGCACCGGAGCACCTTTAAGTTTTTTACTCGATTTTGATTCAGTGTTCAAAGAGAATGCATTCATTTATTATTACCGGAAAAAACTCGGATATAAATTGAATGATCGGATGGCAACTTTCAGGCAGGTTAAGTTCGGAGAAGATCTTTGGCAACTTAATCCTATGCATAATGAACTTATATTCTTCCCAATAAAATTAACCAAAGCAAGCATAGTTACTATAACTAAGAAAATAAACGAGTTCAAACCTAAGTATTTGAACGGCTACCCATCGTCGATATGGTATTTTGCAAAATTGTTGGATGAGAACAAGATTAATCATCATCTTGATTTAAAAGGTATTTTTCTGATGTCTGAGAATATAGATGAAACGCAACGAGCATTTATCGAAGATTTTTTTAAGGTAAAATCTTTGGTACATTACGGACATAGTGAAAGATGTGTTATAGCTGAAGAAATAAGCGAAAGGCTCTACAAATTTGATCCTTATTATGGCTTTACAGAACAGATTCCTAACGAAAACGGAAGTTTTAATATCGTTGGAACAGGATTCCTGAATAGCAGTATGCCGTTGATCAGGTACAAAACTGACGACGTTTGTATTCCTGAAAAGCAATATTACCGTATTGAAGGCAAAAGGAGCAGTACAATTGGCTTATATGGGATGAATGATGAATTCATACCAAGTTCTGCGTTTGATCTTTCAAACCCTATATTCAAAAATATAATTCGTTCTCAGTTCATTCAGTCGGAGAAAGGGAAAGCAGATCTTCTTATAATTGTCGGTAATAACTTTAAAATGTCAGAATTAAGTTGTATCAAAGCTTTATTAGACAAAAAGGCAAAAAACATTTTAAACATAAATGTTAAAATTGTTGAAACACCTGTGCTATCACCCCGAGGGAAATTTGAAAACTATATTTCATACATGAAGTAGGATTCCTGATAGGACTGATCAGGGGATTTTTTGTATATCAAAAACGACACTAAGTCGTCCCCACAATGATATCTGCCGTCACACTTTATTCAAAAAATTTATTTGAGTAAGACGGGATTATTCCTGCGAAGACTCACAGTCATCTCTTCAATTAACTTTGTCCCGTTAAAAGTAAAAGTGGTACAATCGAGATTATGAATTTCATCTCTTAATGATTCCATACAGTCAGTTCCGCGAAATATACCATGTAGTTGTTGCATAAAAGCACTGCTTGATACCACTAAGATATTGGAGCCAATATAATTTTGAAAAATGAATTGAGAAAATAATTTCGCCCTTCTTCTTAGAACCGGAAAAGTCTCGCCATCCGGAGGATTTAAAGAATGAAAATCATTATTAAGTTTAAAATACTTAATCCTAGGTTTTATTTCTTCTACTTCACTATAAGTTAAACCTTGCATCTTGCCATAATTTCTTTCATTACATAATTTATTATGAATGATATGAATGTTACGCCCTGCGATTAGTAGCTCACCTGTCTGAATTGCTCTTTTTAACTTAGAGGTAATCACAATATCCAATTCATAGTCTTTTAATACAATAGCGGCATTTTCTGCATCCTCGATGCCTTGTTCGTTCAGAGGGATATCGATTGAACCAGCATATCGTTTTTCAACATTATATGCTGTTTGACCATGCCTGATAGTTAAAATCCTTGTAATTTTATTCATATCCCATTCCTGTTAAGCGAATAAATTCATTTAGACGTACAACTGAAGAATAATCAGTAAAAATTGGACCATTTTTAATATATTCTGCGTTGTACTTGTTTGATATATGTGCTAAAAAAGTGGATTCTGTACTAATTGACCGATGTGATGTAATAAGCAAATGATTGTTCTGTTGTACCAGATTAATAGCTTTAATTGTATTTGATACTGTACCAGCCTGGTTGGGTTTAAGGATTATACCATTAGTGTATTTTTTATTTATCCCTTCCGCAATTCTCTTATGATCACCAGAGTAAAGATTATCACCCACTATTTTGCATCTGGTTTGATTGTTAGTCAGGTTATGCCATGATTCGAAGTCGGTTTCATGAAATGGATCTTCGAGAATTGTCAGATTATAGTCCTTTATTAAATTTAACCAATAAGTACACATCTCTTCCTTTGTCATAGAGAGATTATTGCTTATGCTAAACCGATATTCCTTTCCATTCCACAGGTCGCCTGCACTGGCATCTATCATCAGATCATAATCTTTCTCCAGTCCTAATTCTTTAAGTGTCGTCAGCAAAAAGTCAAACCAATCACGATTATCACCATGCTTTGATTTATGAACCAGGTTTTTATTGATATATATTTTATCCATTTTTGCTAATCCATCCTTTACTTTGTTCTGAATTAACTCGTGATCGTTTAAAACCGATATCAGGTTATCTGTCTTTGCAACAAGCAGAAATTCAGAGAACTCACTCTGAACCGGATTGGTATAGGCATGATTCCCTCCATTCAATATATTAATAACTTGTTTGGGAATATGGTTATTTTGAATGTTACGAGTCTCGATGGTACCTGTCTGCATAAAATGTTCATTAGCGTCATAAAAAGCTAATGATAAAGCATAGGAATTATTTCTGCCAAAAAACCCCATCTTATCTTCAAGATAGATGTCCAGATCTTCCTGATTCACAGGTTTATCAAACACTCCATCTTTCTGAAGCACGTCTATTATTTTTTTAGGGCTTATATCAATATGTTTATCTTCATAAATACTGATAGTTTCACCTTGCGGTGAGGCACCTCTGCCTATGGAACCATTATTCAGAAAAATGATAAACTCATTGGTAAATCTCCCATGCGAATTTAATATTCTTCTGTAGTGGACTGATTTTATTAGCATTTTGTTTTCCATAACTTCATACAATTATAAAGGATTTATAGTGTCAAGAAGATAATTGATCAGTTGCTAAGGTAATAAAATTATTAGCTACCCGACAATAGATTGAATAGAATTTAAATATAGATGCCTTCAAACCTTCAATAAGCAAACCGGTTAATATGATTGTGATCGGGTAAGGATTTACAGTCTGGGAAACTGACACCAGGAAATCCTGCCAACTATTATCAAGGGCATTGGATTTCCCTATAAATCCTTTAATATTAATTGCTTTGTGATTTTTTATTTGTATAATCCTGGATATTTTCTTCTAATGTTAACAATTTCTCCTGGTAAAACTTTAACATATTAGCTATGTTATCAACAGAAGGATTATCTATCAATTGTTTCTTTAAAACTTCATAAGAATCATCAAATTTTTGAAGTTCAAATCTGAATTTAGCTTTCTCCTCTGAATTATTTATATAATTATAAGTAAGTTGAGTATTACGATGGATCTGATATCTATAATCATGTTCTGCTTTCAAGTATTTTAAAGAAATGCGTGTCAGGGGAGGACAGATATAGGCTCTCCAAATAAGAAAAGATAAAAAAAATACAAGTATTGTTGCTAAACCAACTTTTACTAAATAAGGTACTATGTTGATTACTTCCTTAAATTTTTTTACCAGTTTTTTTAAGAAATGTTGACCATGATCGGATTCAGGCTCAGATATATCGAACTTCTCTTTATTATCTCTGATAAATTTTTCTAATTCTTCTTCACGCAAACTTTTCATGATACCAAATGTATTCAAACCAAAGTGCACCAGTTAAGATTATAAGCTAAAGTATACTTTTGTAAAGATATTTCAAATTCTCAATGATTAAATCCATGGCTTTTAGATAATACAGCTTATAGCGAATTTTCCTTCTTAAAATTCATAACCTCCGACAACTTCCAGGTTCAATTCAAAATTATCGATTTGGTAATAACAAACCTGTTTGTGACTGCATTTGAAGAATGAATGATTCAGCCAGCTTACATCCGCATTCAAGTCCACGGAACTTGCATACCTGTTCTTGAAGAGGATAAAACTTTTCAGGTGATTGTGATGCATGTGCAAAACAGGCTTTTTGTTTAGACGATTCCTGCCTGCGATGGTGCCACCGCAACCATATTCCGGATCTCCCGGATGTCCGCCTGTAACTACTATTTTAAGTTTTCTCATTTCTGTTTTCCCGGAGCTATTCTGTTGGGTATCCTGGTTAAAATTCCACCTCCAGGCGCACCTAGAAGTGCTATTCCTCCTACTGTCTGATTTATGAAATCACGTCTTGACCGTGTTTTGCCTGTTTTGGTATTGCCAGATGCGTCCTTGATTCTGATTGTCATATTCCGGTTATTTAATGACAAATATATATTATTTTATATTGGTTGAAATCCATGGAATAAACCGTAAATATGAAATGAAGATTCTGCAAAAATTTATTAAAAATTGAGTGTTTTCTGCTCGTGGTCGCCGACTTTCAGCTGATTATAAATCTTTAATATTATAACTTTTACTTTTACTTCCAAACAGGTTATTAATGAGTCTAGAAAATGGACTTCTCTGGGAAACCTGTAATTGATGTAATCAATTCGTGGAATTATGTAATGGTTCTCAGATTAAAGAATTCCAACTTTGTATCTGAATTATCACAAAATTCCAAATAGTTAATTTAGTATGGTTACATCATGGCAGTACTTAAAGTAATTGAAATAATGGCATCATCTCCCAAAAGCTGGGAAGACGCAACAATTATTGCTGTCAAAGCTGCGGGTGAGACTCTAAAAGGAATACGATATCCATCAAAAGCTTAACGTCTAGACCACCGGTAAGAATTAATGCAATATATTTCTTAGACCATGAAAGCATCTTATAACAGTTGAAAGCTATTCTAATAATAAATCTTTCTTCCGGCAACGATGTAACAATAAATGAAGTAATTAATGGGATGGTTGAATTAAAAACCACACTGGCAATAATTCCTTATGTCAATACGAATATTTTAGCTGAAATTATACCAAAAGCATTAAATGTAATTGTTGCTTCTTAAAATGTCATCTAATGAAAAAAACAATAAAAGCGTTTTTCAAAATTGCAGGTTCAGCTTCCAGGCGTTGGTGGAGAAAAGATCCTTTTATGCAAAGTGCCGTTATTGCATATTATGCTATTTTCAGTATGCCTGGGTTACTGGTAATAGTAATTTCAATTGGCTCACTTTTTTTTAAGAAAGATATCATTACTGGACAATTATATACACAAATATCTTCAATAATGGGTGTAGAAACAGCGAGGCAGATTCAGGATATGATCATCAGTATTAGCCATACAAATAAATCAGTGCTTGCAACCATCATCGGAATAATCACGGTACTTCTTGGTGCAACAGGTGTGTTTGTAGAACTGCAGAAGGCGTTAAACGTCATCTGGGAAGTAAAAGCCAAACCGCGCAGAGCAATTTTTACAGTAATTCGTACGCGGCTATTTTCATTTGGGCTGATTTTGTCTGTAGGTTTTTTGCTGCTAATCTCGCTTACAATCACTACTATAATTGCAGTCATAGGCAATTGGGTGATGAATCATTGGCCAAACATTGTGCTCATAATATTTTACATGCTTAATTTTATTATTTCGTTTGGAGTCGTCATGCTCCTATTTGCACTTTTATTCAAAATATTACCTGACGCAAAAATTCAATGGAAACATCTGTGGTGGGGTTCAGTTCTTACTGCATTTCTTTTTATACTTGGAAAAACCGCAATTGGATTTTATTTAAGCAAAACAAATCCCGGTTCAGCATACGGTGCAGCAGGTTCCATTGTATTAATTCTTTTGTGGGTGAGTTATTCTTCCATGATATTTTTTTATGGTGCAGAATTTACCCGGGCCTATGCCGATTTTTTCACTGGAAAAGTTTCGCCAACAGAAGTTGCTGTAAAAGTTACAGACAAAGCAGATGCGAAACATTAAAGACGCAACCTACCGTAAAGGCTATAAATTATGTAACTTATTTCAAAGATTATGTAACGATTTCAGGAGTTTATAGAATTATCATTGCATCTCAAAATTTTATTCAAAACTTAAAATATAAAAAAAAGAACAATACAGAATTAAAATGAAATTGGATTGTTCAGATTTGACAAGATTATTACAGCGCTTTAATCATCTATTTAAACAAAAAAACCAGAAAGTATTTTTAAGTTTTTTAACTAAATATTTTATTTATTATGAAAAAAGTTTTAATCGTTTTTGTATTATTTATGGCAGTTCTGGCAGTAAATGCACAGACCACCAAAACCACAGACACTAAAGAAAAGGGTGTCCGCACTCCTGTCGTTTTAGCTGATCTTCAACAACCTATAACAGAAAATATTGCGAAAGATTATGTTGGTTATACTATTAAAGAAGCCTTTAGCGTTACGAAAAATGACATTGTAACCTATCATGTAGTTATTGTTAAGGATGCTACCTCCATGACACTCGTTTATGACAAGGATGGAGTATTTGTTAAGAAGGTTCCTACGACTCCGGAGGATAAATAGCTCATTCAGTAGTTAAGTTTATTTACTTAAATTATTTACTACATATTCCATCCACCTGAAGTGATATTTAGGTGGATGGTTTTATTATATTATAAGGATGGTATTAATTACCACAGATCTATGAACCATTCTAGACCAATTATGTACCAATTCCATTCAAAAACCTGACAATAAGTGAGTTAAATTTAATCCTCCACTTTACCGCGAACAGACTGTTTGAGTTTGAAAAAATCCCATATCACTTCGCTTGCATTCACATCCATATTTCCTCCTTTCCCAATCCAGTCATGTCCTCCGTTTATGACAGAATAGAGCCATACCTGATTTCCATTCAATCCGCTTGTGTATTTTGTAGAAATAACATAACTTTTGTCATTTAGACCGATTTGAGGAAGAGTATCTACCGATACTTTTGTACAGTTGTTTTTTCTAACAAAAAAATCGAAAGTTGTCTTTACAGAATAATAAATTCCATAACCTTGCCTGTCGTAAATATCACCATCCCACCAGGTTATTTTGTCATTACTTCCATTGATCATAAACACAGGGATAGGTACAGAAGAATTGCATGAATCGAAGGCAGTTTTCATCATGCATCCTACTACTGGCGCAACTGCTTTAAATAAATCAGGTTTTTTGCAAGCCAGCATTATGCACATATCTCCGCCATTAGACATTCCTGTCGCAAATGTCTCGTTTGGGTTAAATCCGTATTTGGATTGCAGATGTTTTGTCAGAATAGTCAAATATTTAACATCGTCTACCTTCTCGTTTCTGTGGAATGAATAACCGACTTGCCAGAAGGTATTTCGTGAGCTGTCAACAAGACCTTGAGGGTAGCAGACTGCAAAACCGTTTTTATCGGCAACCAGGTTAAGCCCTGTATAATTCATAAAGGAATTTGCATTATCAGTATAGCCATGAAGTGCTATAACCAAAGGTGAATTCGAGGGCAAGCCTTTAGGAATGTATAAAATATATTCCCGATTTTTCCCTTCTATCTCAATATTAAGTTTTTTCAATGTTGAGCTACTATTGTTATACTTGCATCCAGAGGCAAAAATGCAAATGGCGAGAAAAAAATATTTTATTTTCATTAAAAGGCGTTTATTCGTTTGCATTCCAAGACTGTAATAACACTTATGTGAAATTACTCAATTATATTTAAGAGCCAAATAAACAAAACAGCCGTCCTTAGCGAAGTCGAAGGGCGGCTTTTTGTTGTCCAGTCAAGTCTCGAACCGGACCGAGCGTTAAAAAATTGCCCGGTGAGCCTGTCCCGCTTCGGCGGGAGCAATTTTAGCGAAGGGGACAGACTGCCGCGCTGGCCTTCTGATCCAGAAGAATACGAGAATATAATATTCTTATCTTAACACATTGAATATCAATGGTGAGTTATGAAGACAAAACCCATTTGATGAAGATGTAAAGTCCAGACTGAGAGAAGAATAGAAGAATTTAGGCATTTGTTTTTCAGTTTGATTTTTTAAATCTAAGGTTCTCAAAAAGTCCAAGTGCTTTTCGCAATCCATTAAAATATAGTACAATATAGAGGATCAATGTGGCAAACCAGAGAATAAAAATATTAAACCAAAAAGTATCTATTTTTAGATTTCCTATCAATTTATATGGTGCATAGAAATGAGTCCGGCCAAAATTTGAGTATGGTTTCATATAGGCAGGTTCAAATTTCTGAATTATCCTGGTGTCAGTTTCATATGTTTTATTAAGTATAGATGTCCGGCCAAGAAGGAGGTCCTCCAGACTTGAATTAACATGATTCTCTTTAAGCTTTATTAATCCCTTCTTACCTATCTTCGATTCGACAGAGTATGAAACTGAATCAAGCATAGTAACGTATTTCTTTCGAAGATATCTGAAATGACCAGCTAAGCTGTCCAGGTAGGTTGCTGTTTTTTTCGCCACTTCGGAATTAAAGTGGTCTCTGTTCAAGGATGTCTTCCAATTACCTGAGATTCTATCAGATCCTGCCAGTAGTGTAAGTTTATCGATATAATTACTAATCTTGGCAAAATTATTATCAATATGTTCCTGGTATCCAATAGAATCTCTAAAGTGCTGACATTCCCAGAGATCCTTTTTTAAAGCAGGAATAAGGTAATTAGCATACCAGTCGTTCTGGCTCTTCTCAATATTGTACTCAATAAAGTTTCTTTCATACTTATTGTTTTTAAACTGCTCAACTGCTAGTGCTTCAAATGCCCAACGTGCAGCCATGACATCACCGAGGATAGGCACAAATTCATTTTTGGTCAGGCTGCTCTGGTGAAGTTTATCGAATTTCACCAGCACACCGCTGAATAATAACTGAGGTATAATAAAGAAAGGTATTAGTATATAAATTGTAACAACCGAATTTAATGCGGATGATATGTTTAAACCCATCATATTTGCAAAACATGAGGTAGTAAAAAATATAAGCCAGTAAGATAAAGTCATACCCTTAATGCCAAGGATAAAATTACCTATAAGAACAAATGATATTGTCTGAATAGCAGATATCAAAAACATTATCATGATTTTGGAGTTAAGATAACTGAACCAGCTAAGATTAAGGAACGACTCTCGTTTCAGTATTTTTCTGTCCCGTATTATCTCCTCAGCACTTATTATCAGTCCGAGAAAGAGAGAAGTAATGACACTCATAAAAAGATAAGCCGGGAGATTCTCATTCTCGCTGAAAATGAATGTATCGCCTGAAGCATATTTTGTGAAATATGCAAGAAGAAAAGCCAGCAAAGGGGAACCAAGGAGACTAATAAGAATATATTGCCGGTTTGCCAGTTTTGATAAAATATCCCGGAAAAAGTAAATTTCTGATTGCTTAAAGAAACCTGGAATCCGGTTTATGGTTTCAGGAAGAATACGGTTTACAGGCTGGCCATTCAGTTCTTTTCTTTGCGTCCTCCCATTGAATCTGTCAGCCCATTCCTGAGGAGTTACTTTCCTTATGTTTGTATGTTTACCATTCTCGTTCACAACCTTAGCTTCTATAATCTGAAGTAGCTGATCAGATTCTATGTTGCCGCATGTAATACACTGATCTTCACAGGCATTAGCATGACTCGAATTTATTTTGAAATAAACAACAGCTTCTGAAGGATTCCCATAGAATATTTTGTAACCACCTTTGTCGATAATCATAATTTTATCGAACATCTTATAAAGGTCAGAACCCGGTTGATGAATATTGGTAATTACAAGCTTACCATTATATGCCTGTTCTTTTAATAGTGTCATAACTGTGTCTGAATCGACCGAAGAAAGACCCGATGTAGGCTCATCAACAAAAAGGATTGTTGGTTCCCTTATCAATTCAAGGGCAATATTCAGCCTTTTTCTTTGTCCGCCACTTATTACTTTGTCGAGGCTATTGCCTACCTTCAGATTCTTTATTTCATCAAGCTCAAGATCCTTTAATGTTTTATCCAAAGCCTCCTTAAGTTCCGCTTCATTAAGGTTATCAAGACACATCTTCGCACTGTAATAGAGATTCTGATATACAGTAAGTTCTTCAATCAAAAGATCGTCCTGAGGCACGAAACCGACAATTCCGTTAAGATTACTTCTGTCCTTTTCAGAATAAAGATTATATCCATTGATAAGAACTTCTCCCGAGTGCGGTCTGGAAATCCCGCTTAAAACACTCATAAGTGTAGATTTGCCGACACCACTTCCTCCCAGGATTCCAACTAGGTTCCCCGACTCTTCGTGAAAATTAAATTTCTGTATTCCATATTCGCTGTTCCTGAACCTCAAGTATACATCCTTAGCATCAAGAGAAACCTTCAGTTTTATTTTTTCTCCACTGAAAATGTTTGTGATATCATTATAATATATCGCATCCATTCCAGAACCTCTGATTGTAGAACCGTGATTGAAAGGATATGTCTGTCCGGGAAAAATATTCTGACCGTTAAGAAAGAGATCAAAACCTCCTGTATACCTTAAAATATAAGTATTTGTTAATGATATATAAAGAACGTATAAAGAGTCCTTTAGATTCTTCTTATATAAATGCTTCACCCCTTTCGTCTCAATTGTATCTTTATCGTCAATAATCAACACCTTATTCTTCTCCGGAACATCACTTACATTCTTCAATATAAAATCCCTGATATTCTTAAATTCTGTATCAGAAATATTAAGGGCAACCGATACAGTTTCGATAAATTCATTTTCGTTTCCTGTTATTTCGGCTCCGAAATAGATAAAATCCAGAAGCTGTACAAGTACATATAACTTCTGTTTCAGATCCAGCTCATCATTTATTTTTTCACAAATTCCTAAAATTCTTATTGAAATAAGAGATGTCCGTTTCCTGTCTCTGATGCTTCCCCTGTCGATCTGCTTAGAATAGTACTCTACGAGAAATTCATCAAACATTTCCATGTACTTTTTAACAAGTTCGCTGCTGAGCTGGCGCTGAAGAAACAATTTTACTATATCCTTTTCCCTGTTCGATATTTCTGATATG
>Ga0302164_10000644_pt1 | contig 11489 bp, 10 predicted proteins | sample I_Fen_E3_1_FD_193500 | JGI IMG/M metagenome (GOLD analysis project Ga0302164, IMG submission 193500) | Peat permafrost microbial communities from Stordalen Mire near Abisko, Sweden - I_Fen_E3_1 | ecosystem: Environmental > Terrestrial > Soil > Wetlands > Permafrost | place: Sweden: Abisko... | reverse complement strand
CCCGTAGAAATCATGAAAAGAAAACAATCCAGGCTTCGAACAATGTTTCCTTTCTTCATTCTGAAAAGTGATTCCTGTAATTCGACAGGAATTTTTTCTGAAGTGCAACACTTCTCAATATCTATCACCCCATCTTTAAGTTTTTTTCTCAACTCTATCAATTTATGAACCTGTGAAGGGGAGAGAGCAATATCATCTTCCTCGGGATCCTGATTGTCATATTCTTCAGTGAAAACAGAATCCATAAATGTTGGATCAACAGATATCCCCTGTTTTTTATCGACAAACTTTAAAAAAGCTTTGATTTTACCATGTAGTTTTACTTTGTAGTTATGGGTCCCCGGAATAAAATAATAAAAGTCATCAAGGACTTTCTTATTTATCATTGCAGGATGCTCTGAGATCTTCTTTTTTGTAAGGTAAGTCTCAAAATATTCCTTTGATTTGTAATAAGCAGTTAGAGTCGACTTTGCAAGCTTCTTTTTAGTCTTCTTATTGGTGCTTTCCTGCTTTTCCAGGATGAATTCCTCAAAATAATTAAAAATGGAACCAGTGTATTTCACCTGCATTGAAATGAAATTGTCTACAAAGCTATTTACTGTTTCTCTTGTTATTTCTGAAGTCTCAAAGTGGTTTTCAAGATCATACTTTAAATGGAATCGGATCTTTTCCAGATCTTCCAGCTTTCCATTTCCAATTCTCTTTTTAAACCGGCCTTTAAGAAATGGATGGGTTATATACAACCGATGATAGTTACCTTCTTCCAGAAGGGTTACATTGAACGGGGGGATGTTTGACTTTTCCATGCTTTAGATTTCGTATAGGCAATTAAATGCTCAAATATACGAAATAAAAAGCAATTAAATGCTCTTTGGGGCAAATAAATGCCTATTAATTATTTTAATAAAGCATACAGATGTCTTTATGTTCAATTGTATAGGCAATAAAATGCTTTTATATGGTTATAAATAGGCAAATAATTACCTTCCGCCACCGACCTCAACAAAATCCCGTAGCACGAAGTGCGCGGGATTTTTTGTTATCATCCGAATTCAGCTTGCTGGAATGAAGGATGATAACAAAAAAGACCGGTGGACGCGAAGCGGCTAAGGGATTTTGTTGAAGGGTCACCCCCACCGGATCATGCCAATAATCCGCCACCGACCTCAACAAAATCCCTTGCACGAAGTGCCGGGGATTTTTTGTTTAATACGATGTGGTTCTGATTATTATTAAATTTTCTATTGAACTATTCTTAATAACTGTTGTTTAACATTTAATATTTAGAATGAATCTAAATAGACATTATGTTTCAGGATATATAAAAACTAATAAACACCTTATGAAAAATATTTTACTCTCAAGTTTACTGGTATTGGCATGCATTGTCTCAGAAGCACAAACTGTCGCCGTTGTTGATTTCATGAAAGTTTCTGGTAACAATCAGGATGCATATCTTGCAGTTGAAAAACAATGGAAAAATCTGCACCAGAGCCGGGTGGAATCCGGACAAATTCTTGCATGGCAGCTCTTTGCTGTTCGAGGATCAGGTACAAGCTCTTCTTATAATTTTGCTACAGTTACAATTTATCCGAATTTTGCACAAACTGAAACATCATTTACTGATGCTGATTTCAAAAAGGCATTTGGTCCAAACTCAGCTGAATTTCTGAAAAAGACAGTCGCTTCAAGAGATCTTATCTACTCACAGACCTATCAGTTGCAGGTCGGGATCCATTCTGATAGTCCTGATAAGTATCTTGTCATAAATTCAATTCACACCGATAATGTTGAAAAATACATTAATATGGAAAAAACAGGCTATATGCCAATACATGAACAGGCAAAAAAGGCAGGACAAAGGAATTCCTGGGGCATATGGACTCGTTGGCCTAATGAAGATAATAATGTACAGGCTGTCGCTGTTGACGGTTATTCAAAATTTTCAGATATAAACAGTGGTGATTACAACGATTTAATGGGTAAGGTGATGGCATCAAAAAAGGCCGGAGAAGTTTATGACATGATTGATCAGATTAGCAAAACTGATGCAATCAGGACAATTGTAAAGTCTGAAATATGGGATTTGCTTGATGTTACAAAACCCAAAATGTAAATTAAAGAACTTAATTATATCAAAGCCCATCCGAATAATGGGCTTTTTTTTAAAAGTTTTGAAATTACCTGAAGATAATCGCCCTGAAATCTATTTTATCAAATAGTTGTTACTTTTTTCTAATTCAGGTCTAATAGCTGCCATTCTTGTAAACTCATATGCTAAATTGCTGAATTCTTATGAGGTTTTCCCTACCTCAAAGAAACAAAAATGAAGCCTGTTCATCAGTTAGATAAACAGGCTTTGTCATATAAGAGTTTTGGATAACTAATCTCCCTGATCAATTATAAATATGATACCGTGAGCGGCGAGTAAGATCCTATATTCTTGTTAAAAGAAAAAATTGACATTGGCTATGTCATTGTTTAAATTTGGTATTACAAAAATTAAATGTATGAAGAAATATCTGCTGCTTTTAGTTTCGTTAACTGCTTTATTTATTATTGCAGGATGCTCAACTTCCACCAAAGAAAAGGAAACACCCGCTCCTTTAATTGAAATGAAATTATTTTTTAAAAATGCTGAGAAAAATAATTTCCAAATTTCCCCTGATGGCAATTACTACTCATACATTGCCAATTATAAAAATATGTACAATGTATATGTTCAAAAGGTTGGGGATGAAAATGCAGTACGTATTACAAATGATACCCTTAGAAGCATCTGGAATTATTTCTGGAAGGGGGATCATATTGTTTTTTTACAGGATGTTGGCGGTGATGAAAATTATCAGCTGTTTTCAGTAGCTGTAACGGGCAAAGATCTTAAGGCACTTACTCCTTTTCCGGGATATCGAACTGGCGTATTGGATGTTTTGCGATATATTCCCGGAAAAGAAAAAGAAATGCTGGTGCAGATTAATAAAAGGGACAAACAATATTTCGATCCATATCTGATCAATATAGAAACAGGACAACTTACACTGATGTACGAGAACAGGCAAAATTTTGACAGCTGGTATACCGATAATAATGGTACGATACGGATGGCTACTAAAACCGATGGGGTTAATATTTCTTACCTCTATCGCAATACCGAAAAGGATACTTTTAAATTATTGCTTACTACTTCATTCAAAGAGACTTTTAATCCGCAATCATTCGATGCCAGCAATAAGCAAATTTATATTTTATCAAATATCGGAAGAGATAAAGTAGCTTTGATATTATTTGATCCGATAGCTAACAAAGATGTAAAAGAAATATATTCAAATCCTGATCATGATTTAACAGGCACATTTTATGATAAAAAAAATAAAGTACTTGCCAGTGTCTCCTGGACAGGAGAAAAACAAGAGGATTATTTTTTTGATAAGACCTGGGAAACCAGGAATAATGGATTGAAACAACAATTTAAAGGGTATGAGACAGGTTTTGCCGGCTGGGATGATGCAATGAAAAAAGGGATCGTATATGAATATAGCGACAGACTCCCCGGTAAATATTATGTTTATGATTTCTCCTCTAAAGAAGCAATTGAAGTAGCTAATCCGTATAACTGGATTAATGAAAATGATATGGCTAACATGAAGCCTATAGTCTATACCACAAGAGATGGATTGACCATTCATGGTTACCTTACTTTACCAAAAGGAATTAAAGCAGAAAAACTACCGGTTGTGGTAAATCCTCATGGAGGTCCCTGGGCAAGAGATGGATGGTACTATAATCAGGAAGTACAATTTTTAGCCAATAGAGGTTATGCAGTATTCCAGATGAATTTCAGAGGAAGTACCGGTTACGGTAAAAAGTTCTGGGAAGCATCTTTTAAAGAATGGGGTAAAAAAATGCAGGACGATATTACCGATGGAGTAGAATATCTGAAGAAGGAAGGTATCGCTGATCCTAAACGGATCGCAATTTATGGTGGTAGCTATGGTGGGTATGCTACTTTGGCTGGCGTTACCTTTACGCCAGATTTATACGCTTGTGCCGTAGATTATGTTGGTGTAGCTAACTTATTTACATTTATGAAAACTATCCCGCCTTACTGGAAACCATATTTAGATCAGTTTTACGAAATGGTTGGTGATCCCAAAAAAGATAGTCTGTTAATGGCGGAAGCCTCACCTGTACTCCATGCAGATAGGATAAAGGCACCTCTATTTGTAGCTGCAGGAGCCAATGATCCAAGAGTAAATAAAGCGGAAAGTGACCAGATGGTAAATGCGCTTAGAAATAGAGGAATAGAAGTAGAATACATGGTGAAAGATAATGAAGGACATGGATTTCTAAACCAGGATAACCAATTTGATTTTTATGGTGCTATGGAAAAATTTCTTGAAAAAAATTTAAAGGCTAAGCAACCAGAAGGGAATAAATAGATAATTGAAAACATTACATCATTAGCAAGAAGACTACTTGAAAGTACACGAAAAAGAACAAGTAGTCTCACCATGATATTCCTTATTTATTAAATATTGGGTGACATCTGTCACCTCAGTAAGAAGTTCTGTAGCTTGTATAAAGTCATAAAATATTAATTTCGGTGTAAGACAAGAATTTATATTTTGAATAACACTGTACTTGATTATTTCCTAAGTTTACCCGCAGATATTTCTAATTAACCTGGAGTATCATAAATGAATAAGATGAAAAAAAACCTTTTTTGGGCTGTTATTCACTAATGGTTATTTCCCTGTTTTCAATCCTGATTCCAAAAGCTAAAATTGAATATTCAAAGTATAAATAAATAAACCGGTAAAATAAAATTAAATAAAATATCTTGGCTGCTAAGTCTAAAATAACTACTTTTTGGGCCTCATTTAAAAACATAAATTATGGTACATTTTAAGGAATTAGGATTAGTAAATTCGAGAGAATTGTTTAAAAATGCCTTTAAAGGCGGTTATGCTATTCCTGCATTCAATTTTAACAATCTTGAACAAATGCAGGCAATTATCAGCGCCTGTGTTGAGACTAAATCTCCGGTCATTCTTCAGGTATCAAAAGGCGCACGTAAATATGCCAACCAGACTTTGCTCCAATATCTTGCAAAGGGAGCCGTGGAATATGCAAAAGAGCTTGGTTATGCAATTCCTATTGTATTGCACCTTGATCACGGCGATACTTTTGAAACCTGCAAGTCATGCATTGAAAGCGGTTTTTCATCGGTTATGATCGACGGGTCACATTTTCCTTATGAGGAAAATGTAAGACTGACCAGGCAAGTTGTTGACTACGCACATCAATTCGACGTAACTGTGGAAGGGGAACTGGGTGTCCTGGCAGGTATTGAAGATGAAGTATCATCTGACCATACATCTTATACCAGACCTCAGGAGGTTGAAGATTTTGTGAAAAAAACCGGAGTTGACTCTCTTGCCATATCTATCGGAACCTCACATGGAGCTTTCAAGTTCAAAGTAAAAACAGGAGAATTGCCTCCTCCTTTGCGGTTTGATATTCTGGAAGAGTGCGAAAAGCGTATCCCGGGATTTCCAATTGTTCTTCATGGCGCTTCGTCAGTCCCGCAGGATATAGTGGCTGAGATTAATAAATACGGAGGAAAAATGGAAAATACTGTCGGTATCTCTGAAGACCAGCTCAGACGGGCAGCAAAATCTGCAGTTTGTAAAATAAACATAGATAGTGATGGCCGCCTTGCAATGACCGCCGCTATCCGTAAGGTTTTTGTTGAGAAACCTGGTGAATTTGATCCTCGTAATTACCTGGGCCCTGCACGTGATAAGCTGAGAGAGCTTTACAAACATAAAGTTGTAAATGTGCTAGGCAGTGCCGACAGAGCATAATTACCTGGCCTGACCTTATTTATTAAACTTCACCCTTCGGCATCCGTAATGGAAGCAGAAGGGTTTTTTATGCCGGATGTATTAAAACCTATAGGCTATTCCTGAATTCCATCTGAACCCCGGAAAAGGAGAGATATTGCTGCTTAAAGCCTGTGTGACCTGAAGAAAAATGGAAAATGGAATATTCCTTACTGAAGATGAAATCTTAGGAGCTACAAATAAGCCATCATTATTACCATCATAATTGATGCAGAAGATCTGAAGAGCTGCAGAAAGCTGAACATTATTACCGATATTCATATCAGTTCTCTCACCGACAAGATTAATGAAATGACCTCTAAGAGTCCCTTTTTCCTGACCATTATCATTCCAGTATGCAATCGTCAGGGAGTTTTTTTCAGAAAATTTATATACGCCTGTCATCGCATAGGCAAAATATCTTTGTGCTTCCAATATTGATCCGTCAGGCAGATTATATTTACTGCCAAATGTGCTAAGATTGAATCCGGCTGTAAGTTCAAAGGCAGGCTTTCGGATTATTTTATAATTTAGCCAGTTATCAATAAACCATAGCTTTAGATCAAATCCGTATGCAAGTGTAGGAGTATAGCTGAACCTGTTTTTAGCAAGTGATATTGAAGCTATAATTGCCGGTTTGCCAAGTGAAAATGCAGGAATGGATGCCATCCCGTTGCTATTCAGGCTGACTACCGCGCCAGCCTCCAATTTTGTTTTTGAAGTATCCGCGAGCTCATAAGAATAGGAACTGGTGAAGATGAACAGAAGCACCAGACAAAATAATAATCTCATAATGCAAAGGGATTTGAGTATTGTTTTATTAACAGAATTAATTAATCAGGTATTGGTAAGAATATTTATAAAGATATTCAATGCTTTTCTAACTTTCAATAAATTGAATTATTTACTCAGGTTATTCTTATAGGGAGAAAAATCATCAGCGTGTTTTAGATATTGTTATTCGTGCTTATTGACAGAAAATCTCTATTGAGGATGTAATGAATTGTATACGATAAAAACCCTCTCTTTGGATAAAAGAGAGGGTTTGAAAAGGGTTATCAGGTGTGATTATAATTAGTTGCTTTCAATCTTAAACAATACCGGCAGTGTAAACCAGACAGGGACCGGCACTCCTCCCTGTTTCCCGGGTTTAAACTTCGGGAGAGCTCTTACAACCCTGATGGCTTCATTGTCAAGCAACGGATCAATTCCTCTTAGAATTTCTATCCTGTCAACAGAACCATTTGTATTCACAACAAATTTCAGAATAACACGGCCCTGAATTTTGTTATTCTCTGCCTCGGGAGGATAAATCAGATTTTCACTTATAAATTTAAAAAGAGCAGGATTTCCACCAGGATATTCGGGATTCTCCTCTACCACGATAAATATTTTCTCCTCTGATGGCATAACCTGTATGACAGGGTCTGCAGAGGCAGCTGAATCGGTAATACTGCCATTTTGTACTGAAGCATTTATAATGTCTGTAATAGGAATAAATGGTGTTGCTTCAGATGAATCTGTAACAACCTTTGGCGCTAAATTGTTTATTGCTTTTATCAGTCCGGAAGGAGGATTCAAAACAGGGGGAGGCACAATTTGCGGATCTGCCTGTTTTGTCAGATTGATGATATAATCTTCGGGTCTTAATGTGGTACCGCTTTCTTTCGGTGTAAAAGAGAGTGTTGTAATTAATATTGCAGATAATGCTGTAGTGCCCAGGATAGAAAGGCTCAGAGCTGATTTGTAGCGTTTCCGGAGATCGTAAGCTCCGTAAGATTTGTTTCGGTTCTCGAAAATGATCTCATCAAATTGCGGGAACTTTTCATTTTTCCTCTTCATTGCTGATAGTTTTTAGTTGTTAATACTTCACAGACAACCGTGTAACTATTCAAATTCAGAGGTAACTATCAGAATATTAAAGAGCAAAAAGAGTGCCAGCCTAATGTAATATGTATTATATATTATAGGCGATGTATTATTTATAATGTATGAATGGTGATCTTTAAACATAGCATCTCTTAACCATCAAGAATGCAAAACCAGGATAATATAGAGAGGGGTGGTGGAATGGGTATTTAAAGATCAATTATCTCAGGATCAAAGTTCAGAGGTATTGTACAGTTTACGAGAGGTACAAAAAGTAAAGACAGGTCGTAAGGCCTGTCTCTACAGTACCAATTGTAATTAAACCTATTTTAATCCAAACCGATAGCTGAATTTAATCAGGAAAACATTATGCGGAACGTTTTTCCCTTTATTGAACAGGTCACCCAGATTATTAAGAAAATCCATCTGGCCCGTATCTGTATTGTAACTTCTTGTCTGACTCCAAACAAGGTATACTGATGATCCTGGATTATATTCCCATCGTATAACGAGATTAGAAAGGAATTGCTTTACATTGAAATCACTTTTATCAATTGTATAATCCGTATTTCCATCAATGTTTTCGTCAACATTATAATGATCGCCATCCGTACTTATCTGGCTGGCGGAATATGGTTGGAAACGGTTGTGATAAGAACCTGCCATTGGATGATTAACATATTTATAATCATAATATTTTCCGGTAGCAACAAAAGGTTGTCCCCAGTATTGAAAGGTCAGGTTAGGGCTCAGATTAAGATTTACCCTGAAAGAAGTGCTGATGGTTCTCTGATTGATACTTGCAAAAATGTATCTGTCATTGCCATTGTATGAAGTCTGATTCACATACTGAAGCTCCGAAAAGGATTTGTTATATGCGGGACTGACAGTAAACACAATGTAATTAGTTGGTTTATAACTTATATCCAATCCTGTAGATAGATAATCATTACTTTTTTCAAAGCCATTTGTTCCGTTTGTGTAAATACTTATTACAAGTTTCTTACGGTTATCAGTATTCACCCCTATTCTCCAGTTTACACTTCCGGGTAATTTCATCATTGGTCCGCCACGAAGCATGTCATTCGAAAGTGATGCAGTATTAACGCTGCCTCCTGTCCATATATTCCAGAAATTTTTCAGATTTATGTTTGCATTCCATTCATAGCCACCTCCGAGCCAGTTTCCTCCAAAATTATTTATGCCATAAAAATCAGAATTGATATTATAGCTTTTGTAAATCCCTTTTGGCTCATATTGGTTGTAACCTGCCCAAAGGACTGAAAGGACCTGATCTGTTACTCTCATGTAGCCCAGATCATTAGTTTCAAAACCAGGGGTTTTCCATAAAACTGCACCCAGGAAGTTCCAGTGTCCGTTAAGTTTCATAACCTGCATTCTACCACCGGATCCTGCAAGTGAAGTCCTGTTGGTATCCAGCCGTGCATAGTTTTTATCAGGCCGCTGGAAATAATGTGCAGATGATTCCTGTGTATTGGTAATAGCTTTTTTAGAACCTTCAACCAGGCTGAACGCAGTATTGAGGTTAAACATCCAGCTTTTATTCTTGAAGTATTGTGTAAAATCAATGCCACCGGTATATGCGGACTTATGTAACAGGTCAGCCACATCAGCATCAAGTTCTCTGTTGGTACTCGTGAATATCCCGCCGATCAGAGTGTTGCCATTATTAATATCTTTCTGAATTCGTCCTATAAAATAATTTGTAAACGGCTCAACAGTTGATAATTTTCTCCCCCCTATTGTGTCAATTACAGCTTGTTCCTGGGCGGTCATTGCTTCTACAATACCGATTGAAAGACCGTCTTTGGTCTTTCCGGTAAGCTTTGCTGCTCCCAGAATATCGGTCCTGGTTGGCACATCAGCATACCAGCCATCTTTCAGGTCGGGATATCTTTGCGGCTGTCTTCCTATCCTCCTGGAATAGAATAGATTATCGTTACCAACACCTCCGTCACCGATACCCAGGGCAAAGTTAGTGATATTGTTCCCTTCTATAAAAAATGGTCGTTTCTCACTGAAAAAAGTTTCATAAGCTGAAAGATTTACGACTGAAGGATCAGCTTCGACCTGGCCAAAATCGGGATTGATTGTGAGGTCCATGGTCATATTGTTGGTGACTCCTATTTTGGCATCTATACCCCCGTTTAATTTTGATAATTTACCTTTTGCCTGGAAAGGATTTTCAGGGACAGCTTCGAAGGTCTCGGTCTTTGCAACTCCATAGGGAGTAACGTCAAAAATTTTCCTTGGTTTGATCTGTTCAAGCCCTTTCATTATTCCGAAAAGATGAACCAGCCCAGGTGCTTCTCTTGGAATATGCTGCCAGAAAGACTGTTCGTTCTTCCGGTACAATATTCTTGCCACATCGAGTCCCCATCCTTCCTGTGAGCTCTTATCGAATCTCACCTGGCTGAATGGAATTTTCATCTCTGCTACCCAGCCATCCTTATTAATGGAGGTTGCCACCCACCAGTTTGGATCCCATGAAGCGTCCTGGCTTTGGCCATCATTAGTAAACATCTGATCGTACTTAACACCTGCCGAACTTACTCCGAACAGAAACCCTGTACGCAGATCGTGAAAACTATCAAAGATAACACCTACCAGGTCCCCGTCAGCCTGATCACGTCTTGTAAGTCGATTAACAATACTGTCGGGAGCCGTGTCATATGACTTAATTGCCACATAAATATTATTATCATCAAACAATATTTTGAATTCAGTTTTTTGTGTTTCAGGTCTCCCGCTGTATGGCTGGTTTTGAGTAAAACTACCAGCCCAGGTACCTGTTTGCCATGCATCATCGTCGAGAGTACCGTTAATTACAGGCGGCGTAGCTATCTGTACAGCAGTATATTGCCTTTTTTCGGGATCCTGTCCAAAGAGAGCCGGAATAAGCAGAGATACGAGGGAGATAGTTATTAAAATTCTTTTCATGAAGGGTGTTCTTTTAGTGGTTTTCTCCCTAAGGACGTAGAAGTATAGATTTTGATGCAAATAGTCATCTATTTTTTCTTTTTCTAAATAATAATTTCAGGAGATTAACAGAAAAAAACATTTTTGAGGAGCATTTACCCTAATCGTAAAGCCGGATAAATTCATATGAATTACCAGTGTATTCCAAAAACTTCTTAAAGTCCGGTTTAGAAATAACCAGTGAGGCAGTGTTTACATTCGGATGAAAGGTAAGCCTGTCAAATTCATTCAGTTTCTCATCAATAAAAAGATGGACGTGTTTTTCAGGGTCGTTAATAAGACCAAAAGGTGATACGGAGCCAGGTTCAACGCCAAGGTATTTTTTCAGGCGCTGGTCTGAAGCAAATGTAAGCTTGCCCTGTTTAAGCCTTTTTTCAAGATCTTTTATATTAAGTTGTCTGAGGTGTTCTAGGATTACGAGATAGTGCCGGTCACCTTTATGATTCCTGAAGAAGATATTCTTGCATCTCCCTGAATTATAGTAAGCCCAGTGAATTTTGGCATCTTCGATTGTAGCCAGAGGAGGATGTTCATGATATTCAAATTCAATTGAAAGCTTTTCAAAAAGCCGGTAAAGTTCTGCTTGTCCTCTCATACTGAATAAGTTACGCTGAGATCATAATAATTTTTCATTTTCTTCTTCAGGACGATAACCGGTATCCTCGAGTAGAGTACCTTTTGAAGCCTCTACCGCGAGCCGGTCGCAGACCTCGTTCTCAGTATTATTGGCATGGC
>Ga0302164_10000643_pt1 | contig 11497 bp, 7 predicted proteins | sample I_Fen_E3_1_FD_193500 | JGI IMG/M metagenome (GOLD analysis project Ga0302164, IMG submission 193500) | Peat permafrost microbial communities from Stordalen Mire near Abisko, Sweden - I_Fen_E3_1 | ecosystem: Environmental > Terrestrial > Soil > Wetlands > Permafrost | place: Sweden: Abisko... | reverse complement strand
AAACTCTTTTACCATTTCCTTATGAGTAGCAACCTGCCGTTCAAATTCGCTTCTGCTCCTGAGTGAAACAAGAGAATGTGCGTTTGTCTCAGCAAGGAACTCCACCATTCCGGTTTCGGCAAGCTTTCTGAAAGAATCCAAAACTTCAGGAGCATAGAGCCGGAACTGACTGATTGCCAGTCCTGAAAGGGAGAAAGTCACTTTAAATTTCCCTTTATGTTTCTGAATCAGATCGAATATAATTTTATTAGCAGGCAGATAACATTTCTCTGCTATTTTTCTCATGATTGATTCGTTTGAGAAATCATCATAATAGTAATGATCATGCCCAAGATCAAAAAATCTGTATCTTTTTAGCCTGAATGGCTGATGGACCTGAAAATAGAAACAAATTGCCTTATTGCCTGATGGTGCACTCATATCTTAATTCATTTTATTTCCAACTACTCTATAATATATATCACGTACATGTCTTGCGGAATTATCCCATTTTAGTCTGATAACTTCTTCCTTTCCATTTTTAATAAACATGTTGGAAAGGGCAGGATAATTAAGTATCCCATAAATTGCATCAGCCATTGCATCGATATCCCAAAAGTCAGTTTTCACTGCATGAGTAAGTATTTCTGCAACTCCCGACTGTTTACTAATAATAACAGGTACATTTGATTGCATTGCTTCCAGCGGGGAGATCCCAAATGGTTCGGATACTGATGGCATAATATAAACATCGCTCATATCAAGCATAGTAAAAACATCGGAACCCTTAAGAAAACCTGTGAAATGGAAACGGTCAGTTATTTTAAGAGCAGCAGCTCTTCTCATCATCTTTTCCATCATATCGCCTGATCCGGCCATGACAAATCTGACATTGTCCATCACCTGTAAAACCTTGTAGGCAGCTTCTATGAAATATTCAGGACCTTTCTGCATTGTAATCCTGCCCAGGAATGTAACAACCTTTTCATCGAATCCTTTTTTTATAATACAGTCCTCGGCAATTTTTACCGGTTCAACAGCATTATATACTGTTTCAACTTTGTCAGGATTGATGTTATATTTATTGATAACAATATCTCTGGTAAGATTGCTTACAGTAATTATTTTGGATGCTGCATCCATTCCATTCTTCTCAATCCGGTATACATCGGGATTCACGCTTCCTCCGCTACGGTCAAAGTCAGTAGCATGGACATGAATTACCAGTGGTTTTCCGGAAACTTCCATAGCTGCTATTCCCGCAGGATAAGCCAGCCAGTCATGAGCATGTATGATATCAAAATCATTTTCTTCAGCTATCACTGCGGCTACCACCGAATACTTATATATTTCATCCATCAGGTTGGTATCATACCTTCCTGAAAAATCCACCATACCTTTGTTATTTGTTTTTACATAGAAAGTGTAACTGGAGACTTCAGATTTTACCAATTTCCAAAAGTCTTCAGGATCGGTGTAAGGGACAATCTTTGAGGAGACTTCAATTCTTTCAATTGGTCGTCTGGATCCTTTATAGAAAACCTGCTTGTATGCTACGGGTACCTGGTTAGCCCCAACCAGTCGGACCATACTTTGATCTTCATCACCAAAGGCTTTGGGCACTACAAATATTACTTCAAGGTCATCGAGCGTAGCCATTCCCTTTGTGAGACCGTAGCTTGCAGTTCCTAATCCACCTGAGATATGTGGAGGAAATTCCCATCCGAACATTAACACACGCATATAGTACCTCTGTTATTGATTTGCAAATTTTGTTTCAAGCATGTCGATTATCCTTAAAACTTCACCCACACTCCAGGCCTGTGATATACAACCCCTGGGCGAATGAGGAGGATCACCATCATAAATCTCTGAAATTGTACTTATTCCATGTTCACTCATCACAGCTTCAAGGCCATATATCAGTTTTTTTACTTTCTGGACCCCCTGTTGCCCGTAAACTTTCAGCCACCCTTCGCAGAAAGGTCCATAAAGCCAGGGCCATACAGTACCCTGATGATAAGCATTGTCCCTTTCTTCCTGATTACCTTCACAAACACCCTGATACAATTCATTACGCGGAGAAAGAGTTCTTAAACCCCTGACTGTAACAAGATTCCTGTCTGCAACATCCAGCACCTTTTTCATCTGGTCCTTGCTAAGCATTGAGAAAGGGAGAGAGACTGCTATCACCATGTTTGGCCTGATAAAAGTATTTTTTCCTTCATTATCATTGATATAATCAGCCAGATAACCAAGTTTTTCATCCCAGAACAGTTCAAGAAATGATTTCTTAATTAATTCAGGCAGCTTTTCATATTCCTTTAAAAATTTTTTATCATTTTCCAGTTTTGCCATTTCAAGAGAAAGGCAAATAGCATTATACCAGAGAGCATTTATCTCTACATCATAACCTCTCCTGGGGGTAACTGGAACACCCTTCACCACTGCATCCATCCAGGTAAGAGCTTTCCCCGGAGCATCGGCATAAATAAGACCATTGTCTCTCATATGTATATTAAATGCTGTACCATTTTTAAAGGCATTCAATACTGATCTTGCTGCTGCACCGTATCTTTCCCAACCATCGGTGCCGCCATGCACAGCATATTGTTGAACTGCCCAGAAAAACCAAAGAGGTGCATCAACAGAATTAAATGCCGGGTCGCTTGCACTACCCATATTTGGAAACAATCCATCCTTCATTTTGTTAACCTGCGTATCCAGAACTTCCCTGTACAGAACAAGTCTGTGCCGCGCTAAAGCCAACCCTGGAAGGGCAATAAAAGTATCCCGTCCCCATGCCCCGAACCAGGGATAACCAGCTATAATAAGTGTTTTACCACCCCTCTTTTCAACAAATTGCTGAGCAGCATTTCTCAGACAATTAATAAAACTATCACGCGGAATTTTACCAGAGCCGTTTTTTATAAACTTTTGTTCTAACCCTGATGTATCTTGCTCTTTAGTTGAAGCGGAAAATACAATTACGTCGCCTTTTTTTGCCTTCAGTTCGAAGAATCCCGGTGTAAACAAATCTTCCGAATAGTCATAACCCCGCTTCTGTTCTTCAATATATTCAACTCCAAGATACCAGTCAGGAACAGGTATAAACTCAACTTCAGTAGAAAATTGCATATTCAATGAAGGAAATTTTTCATACATCTTGGATTTGATACCGTTTTCAATAAAATCAACCTTTGTATTTGCAGAAAGGTTTGCATGGGTAAGTTGATGAATGTTCCTGAAAACCAGGAAAGGACGGAACTGAAGTTTCATTGGTTCCGTGGCATCAAGAATAGTATACCTGATAAGAAGTTGTTCTTCATAATGAACAAGAAGCCTTTCCTGTTTAAGCATTACATTGCCAACCCTGTAAATCCTCGCAGGAATATCGTCTGTATCGTAGTCCTCAACATATTTATGACCTTTCGGGCTAAAATAATCTCCTTTATATTTTCTAATTCCAATATTAAAACTCTTGTCTTTATTAACAACTGTTACATCGAGTGAGGAGAGAAGAACAAATCTTTCGCCTCCCAGCTCATCTACAGGACAAACAAGCAGGCCATGATATTTTCTTGTATTACAGCCAACAAGCGTTGTTGAAGAATAAGATCCCGCCCTATTGGTTCTGATCATCTCTCGTCCAAGTGAGTATTCAAGATTTACTACCTGACTTTTATCGAACTTAATGTAACTCATATAATTACAATTAGAATAACATATAAAATATTCTATCTAAGATACCAAAAAAATTTGAACCCTGCAAACTGATACCATCTCGCTGGCAAATTAATAAAATTTCTTAAAAGTATTGCCTGAATAAAAAAAGAATAACTTTGCATCTCAATATTTGAAAATAATTATCAATTAACATCTTACTTAATGAATAAGAAGCTTTTTTTCTATCTGTTTATAGCATTGGTATTTGTTGCCTGTAAACATAATACGGTGAAAATATCAGGCACAGTTGTGGATCCGGTAACCGGATCTTATCTTATCCTTGATGAACTGAACTCAAATGAGCTGAAACCGATTGACTCAGTCAAGATATCTGCAGCTGGCACATTTAGCTTTAAAAGAGAACTCAAACAACCGTGTTTTTATCTGCTAAAAAGTAACAATAATAATTTTCTTACCATGCTGGTCAAACCAGGTGAGAAAATCAGCATGAAGGTTCATAGTGATTCATTGAATTATCCGATATCCCTGAATGGATCAACGGGCACTGAATCAATGGCTGAATATAATAGAACATTGCGGATAACCATAAAAAAGCTGACCGGACTAAATAAAATCTATCAGCAGAATATAGATAAACCTGAGTTGCCAAAAGTTATCGAATCACTCGACAGCCTTGCAAATATTTACCTGGATGAAATTAACACCTATACAAAAAAATATATTGATGAGAATATAACTTCACTTGTAAGTCTTGTTGCATTATATCAGCAGGTTGCACCAAGCGTTTATGTCCTGAATCCTTCAAAGGATATGAAATATTTTGTAAAAGTTGACTCGTCAATGTCGAGTCTTTATCCTGATTATGAACCCGTTAAAACACTTCATGAACAGGTAAAGGAAATGTCATCTAAACTGACCGGGCCAACTAAGCCTGCCGGAGAATCTTCCTCAGGAACCATCGCTCCTGAGATATCGCTTCCAACTCCTGCAGGAGATACAATTAAACTCTCATCTACAAGAGGATCTGTAGTTTTATTGGATTTCTGGGCCTCCTGGTGTGCCCCTTGCAGGAAAGAAAATCCAAACCTGGTAAATGTTTACAATACATTTCACAAAAAAGGATTTCAGATCTACCAGGTATCACTCGACAAAACCAAAGAGGCCTGGGAGAAAGGTATTCAGGATGATCACCTTGAGAAATGGATCCATGTCAGTGATGTCAAATATTGGAACTCTATAGTTGTGCCGCTCTATAAAGTTGAATCTATTCCTTGTAATTTTCTTCTTGATAAAGAAGGCAGAATAATAGCATCAAACCTCAGAGGAGAACAATTACAGACAAAACTGGCAGAATTATTTAAATAATTAACTGAATACTAATACTGGTAATCCGACTTTTAATGAAACGAATATTCTATCTTCTGGCACTGCTTTTAATTTTCTCAGGATGCAAAGACAAGGGCAAATTTACCGTTAGCGGAGTTATAAAGGATTCAAAAGAAAAATATATTTATCTCAACCGAATAGAAGTCAATACCCCTATCCTGGTTGACTCAGCAAAAATAAGCAAGAAAGGCTCTTTTCATATCAGAGTAAATACAACGGTAGCCGATTTTTACCAGCTGGGTTATTCGTCAACCAATTTCATTACGCTTTTAGCCGAGCCGGGAGAAAAGATTAATCTGTCGTTTAACAGCAAAAACCTGTTTGAAAATTATGTTGTGAACGGGTCAACGGGATCTCAAAAGATACAGACTCTTGATCTCACACTTGCTGACACCAAAAGAAAACTTGATTCCCTGAGTACTATTTATACCCAGGCTTCACGGGAAACCGGATTTGATATAAAAGGACCAGTACTCGAAGCAAAATTCAATGAATTAATCAAGGCTCAGCGCAAAAAGAATATAGAATTTATTATTAATAATATAAATTCACTCGCTTCAATTAAAGCACTTTATCAGAGAATTAATCCTGATACATATGTCCTGTATGACCCACATGATCTTCAATACCTGAAAATAGTTACCGATTCACTTACACGTCATTATCCTAATTCCAAACAGGTACAGGCCCTGGCAAGAGATTTTGAGAAAGAGATGAATCAGATGTACGTTTCCCAGATTGCAGAGATTGCCAAAACAAAGCCACAGGCAAAACTGGATCCGGATTTAATGACAATCAATGGTAAAAGAATTGCCCTCTCCTCTCTCAAGGGCAAATATGTTCTTCTTGCATTCTGGTCAACGCAATCAAAAGAATGCATTGAGGAAAACCTTCAGCTTAAAGAGTTTTACAAACTATATAATAAAAAGGGCTTTGAGATCTATCAGATAAATCTCGACGAAAATGAATCTAACTGGAAAGCAGCTGTCAGGTTTGATGAGTTACCATGGATCTCTGCCAGGGAGGACGATCCTAACAATCCCAAAAATGCTATAATGTACAACGTGAAGGTACTCCCGACCAATTATCTTTATAACAAAGACCTTAATATTATCTCCTCAAACATTCATGGCAAAACATTACAACTGGAACTAGAACAGTTATTTAACAAATAGAACCTCCTCTTGACAGAAAGTAAAAATATATATTTTGCCTCGGATTTTCACCTCGGACTGGCTGCGGGATCACCTCCTCTGGAAAGGGAAAGAATGGTGGTCAAATGGCTAAACTCCATCCTTCATAATGCAAAAGAGATATACCTCCTTGGAGACATCTTTGATTTCTGGTGGGAATATAAGCTTGTTGTTCCACGAGGTTTTACCAGATTTCTTGGAACCATAGCCACAATAACAGATTCGGGAATTCCAGTTCACTACTTTACCGGAAACCATGATATGTGGGTCAGTGACTATCTTTCAAAAGAATGCGGCATGACCATTCACACTGCCCCTGTCACAACAATATTTAACGGGAAAAAATTCCACCTCGCTCATGGTGAAGGACTGGGAACAAAAAGCCGAGGGTATAAATTACTTCTCTCGATCTTCAGAAATAAACCTCTACGGATAATGTATTCTTCACTTCACCCTTCAATTGGTGTTGGCATAGGTCACAAATGGTCTCTTAGTTCCAGGCTTGGAAAAGGTATAACAAAGGAGTTTCTCGGAGAAGAAAAAGAAGACTTGATAAGGTATGCTAAGTCAATTCTTGAGACTGACAATGTTGATTATTTCTTATTCGGTCACAGACATCTTGCAATGTCCTGGAAACTTCAATCAAATGCAGAAATTGTATTTCTGGGAGACTGGATTAAAAATGGCAGTTATGCTCAATGGGATGGTGAAAATCTGACCCTCAGAACACTCCTTTAGTCTTTCTTGTCTTCTACTTTTACACTCAGAATATAGTATGAATATAATGGGTTAATCTGTTCAAACTGATATTCCAGCTTTGTACCTGATTTTCTGGCCATATCAATCAGCCCCATATTGCCTGTGCTTTCTGATTTTATACTCTGGCCCGAAAGAGAATTTCTGAAAAGTTCTTTAAGGCCTGTTTTATCGTTTTTGTTAATAAGATCCAGTTTGTTTTTAAGATCGTCTACATTTTCATTTTTAATCAGGTTCCCTGTCGTAATGATGTATGCCTCATCTTCCAATCTGATCAAAGCCACAGGCATTCCATACTGCTTTTCAGCCATTTTACCAGGACTATACCTTGCAACATTTTCAAGGATCTCAAACAAAATACTGAACACCCTCTTCCGGATATTCATTTCAACGTCTTCTTCATTTAGTTTTGTTTCAGCCAGAGTAAGAACTTCTTTCTCCACATCTGTCGATATATGAGCCGACCAGATAAAGAAAATATTGTTTTCCGCCATAAGTCTTTCAAGCTGAGATATATCTTTCCCCTGAAAAGGCAGCTCGTTTTCAACAAAATGGACTCCGACACCTAAAGAATTAACAGTTTTGCTTAAAACAAAGTAAGCGTATTCATCATTAAATGGAACAAAATCATAATCAAGTTTATTCCCCGTTTTTTTTGCCATCTCTATCAAACCAAGTCCCGCACCGCCTTTATGATTGAATTCAGTCGTGTTAAGCATCTTTATGTATGCTTTTCTGATTTCATCAGGATGAAGATGATTGATCTCATCCAGTTTACTTTTCAGACCCGTTATACTTGTTGAAGGAAGAACGTTGCCTGTTGCCACAGTATAACCATTATCAGTTTTAGAGTAGACTACAAGAGACATATCTGCATGCAGATTCTGGTCGCTATGTCTTGAAACATTCTGAAGACTTTCAAGGACAAACATGAAAAGCCTCTTCTTCCCAATGAATCCGAATTCCGAATTTTCCATTTCCTTTTCGAGAAGAGTCAGCAATGACATGGAATTTTCATCTGTCACAACGCCTCTGTATACGAACATAAGACGATCTTTCATCATTTTATCACGTATCTTCCTGGTAAGATCCATATAAAGGAGTTAGTGGATTATTAAGATTTTAAAAATAGTACTATTTGATTATTTCTCAAATAAGTATAAAAGGAAAGGATTTGAAATTACATAGTCCCAACCGTAAGTTACGAATTCATAGATATATTTAACGGTCAACAGAAATTTTTATTTCATCAGGTTTCCGATTAACTGCCAATTATGACCTGAAAAGATTTGCGATTGTTTTAATCACTGTGATGTACGGCAGCTTTATTGTTTGAGTAGCAACAATAAAATAAACCTTGCAAAATCCAATAAAAATAGATATACTTGTTCTTATATGGGGAAAAAATATTGCCTGATCATTGTAACAAATTTTAGCTCTATCAGTATAACAGGTAGATACAGCTGGAGCTTTTACATCAAGAATTAAAAGTATTTCAGAGGGAAAGGAAAGTCTGCTGACAAAGCGTTTTGAGTAAAATACTGATTTACATTACTTTTCGATAGTTCTTACGGACTATCTGGTTGTATATTTCTTGATTTATAGGTTAATGAAGAATTAAATTATTTGAATAAATAAGAAATCATTTTATCAATCCGTTATGAATAGTAACCAAATTGTTGTGGAGAATGATCAGGAACGCGAAGTATCTGAGTTTTTAAATTATCTGATTGAAAAGGGCGGACCTGAATTTCAGGACTATGAAAAATTCACTTCAATTGTGAATAATCTTGAACCGGCTGATGTAGATAATTTCAGACAAAAAATAAAGACAATTCTGAATGAGAATACCCTTATCGGACATGGATTCGTAAAACCTTTCGGTTACCCCGGAGATTTTACACTCATCGACAAAATTTACAGATTTGATATTAATCAGGATTCCATCTATAAAAACTGGGATCTCTTTTTTCAGAATCAACCCGGTGCTTATGCTGTCAGAAACAGGAAGGATTTTTTTATTGAATATTGCAGTAAGCTCATTTCAAAAAAGGAGAATGCCAAAGTTCTCATCCTTGGTTCTGGTCCGGCATCCGACGTTTATGAATTTCTTTCTGACTTTTCAGGAGGCAATAATATAAATATTGACCTCATTGATTTTGATCAGTCTGCAATTGAATTCTCAATGAGAAAAAACGAAAAATTTAATGGCCAGATTTCTTACAACAAGATTAATGCCCTCCGCTTCAATTCTTATAAGTTATATGATCTGATTTGGAGTGCTGGTCTGTTTGACTATTTTAAAGATAAGCATTTTACCTTTCTCATACGGAAGTATATAAATTGTCTCGAAGAGGACGGAGAAATGGTAATAAGTAATTTCAGTACCAAGAATCCAACGAAAAGACTGATGGAAGTGTTGTCAGACTGGTATCTGAACCTAAGGACCGAATCAGATCTTTACAGGATAGCCTCAGATGCCAACATTAATAAAGAATTAGTAAGCGTAGACAAAGAACCTCTTGGCATTAACCTGTTTCTTAAGATCAGGAAAAAACAGCAGAATTATGATAAATAATATTTGAGACTATATTAAACCTTCTCAATGAATATTATACAGAGTGTGGGAACAAGTCTCCTGGGGCTTCCATCAACCAACCAGGAATCATTTTCCGTTAATTACTTTACCCTTTCGTTTACAGGTAATATTACAGAATATGAAAAGGGATATCAGGATGATTATTTCGTTAAATCCCTTAATCCATTCAGATTCGCCCTTGTACTTTCCATGATTTTTTACGGAGCTTTTGCGTTTCTCGATACCGTTGCTGTTCCGGATCTGAAGGGTGTATTCTGGTTTATCCGGTTCGGAATAGTATTTCCCATACTGATTGCTGTTTTTATTTTTTCATATTCAAGGGCATTCAAGAAATACTGGCAGTTTGTGATATCCTGTATCATCTTCATTACCGGATTCGGTATTATAATCATGATCATTTTCGCAGCAAAAGTCCAGAACTATTCATATTATGCAGGATTGATACTGATCCTCATCTTTGGTTATACATTTATCAGGGCACGGTTCATGTATGCTGTAATTGCAGGGTGGTCTATTGTAATATCATACGAAATTTCTGCGATATGGTTATCACATACTCCTTTCACTATCCTTGTCAATAACAACTACTTTTTTATAAGTGCAAACATTATTGGCATGTTTATCAGTTATTTTCTCGAATTATCCATGCGCAAAGAGTTTTATATGAGGATGCTGCTGGAACAGGAGAAAGAGAATGTCAAAACTGCTAACAACGCACTTGAAAAAAGAGTTGTGGTGCGAACACAGCAATTGTCTGATGCAAACGAAGATTTGAAGAAGGAGATTGAAATACGTCAGAAATTTGAGCGGGAAAGAGCCGAACTTAGCAAGCAATTATTCCAGCTTCAAAAGATGGAAACTATAGGAACGCTTGCCGGAGGCATTGCCCATGATTTTAATAATATCCTCACTCCTATCCTCGGTTATACTGACATGGCACTTGAAGAAATCACTGCAGAGAGTAATCTTAGATTTGATCTTGAACAGATAAACAATGCCGCACACCGTGGAAAGGATTTAGTTCAGCAGGTTCTTACCTTCAGCAGGGAAGTGGATTTTGCAAATAAACCCATCCAGCTGCAACCAATTATCGCAGAGGCACTAAACTTAATAAAAGCTTCTTTCCCTCCCGGTGTTGTAATAAATCAACATTTCGATCAGAAGATAGGTACTGTTCTTGCCGATCCTACCCATATCCATCAGATAGTAATGAACCTGTGCACAAATGCAAATCATGCAATGATGAAGACAGGTGGTGTTCTTGACATAAAACTTGATGCAATAAAAATTGACCAGAAAGCTGCTGATAAGATCCCAAATCTGAAGAAGGGAGAATACATCCGTCTGACAATTTCCGATACAGGCCATGGAATGGATATTAAAACCAAAGAACGCATTTTCGAACCGTTCTTTACACGCAAAGAAGTCGGTTCAGGCTCAGGACTTGGACTCTCAGTGGTTCATGGTATAGTAAACAACTATGGTGGTGCGATTCTTGTCGAGAGTTCACCCGGAAAAGGAACGACTTTTATGATCTACCTCCCTAAATATGGTGCCGATCTTTTAGAATCGGATAAATCAGACAAAAAACCTCTGAAAGGTGTTGAACATATCCTGTTTGTAGATGATGAACCTGAGATTACATTCATGGGCAAAAAGATGCTTGAAAACCTGGGTTACAAAGTTTCAATTGCAAGCGACAGCACCTCTGCTCTGGAGGAATTCGGGAACAATCCCGGGAAGTTTTCACTTTTAGTGACTGATCAGAATATGCCCAACATGAGAGGAACAGATATTGCCCTAAAAATGAGAGAGATACAGCCAGATTTGAAAGTAATAATTATTACTGGTTATTCTGAACATTTATCAGAAGAAATGCTCTTTCAAAACGGAATTT
>Ga0302164_10000642_pt1 | contig 11498 bp, 8 predicted proteins | sample I_Fen_E3_1_FD_193500 | JGI IMG/M metagenome (GOLD analysis project Ga0302164, IMG submission 193500) | Peat permafrost microbial communities from Stordalen Mire near Abisko, Sweden - I_Fen_E3_1 | ecosystem: Environmental > Terrestrial > Soil > Wetlands > Permafrost | place: Sweden: Abisko... | reverse complement strand
TAATTAATAAGGCGAAATATAGTTGTCACTTTAATGTTGACAAAATATTTTGGCGATAAAATTATGGCAAAATTTGCTTCATTATATGCTACAGTTGGAGAAGTTAATGTTGTATACATAAGAACTATTAAATTATCTTATGTACTTGAAATATAGTTGAATATAACGCTATGGATGAAGAGTCTTAGACACTTTCTATTCTTGTTAATTATTTTTTTTGATTGAAAATGTAATTTCTAAATTCAATTTATCTGATAATAGAGTATGAATAAAAACGAAATGTATTATGATAGATTACTTCCATTAAAAACCGCAAAGCTTATTATGCCTGGGGGACAATTTTATTGGTTGATTAATTTTGTAATAAATCACCCTGATTTGGATTTTCAAACTGGAAAAAATAAAAATGAATCATGGATTTCAATCTATAGAGGGACTTCTTCTCTTCTAAAAATAATGGGTAGAATAAATGGATATAAAATAACTGTTGATAATAAATATAGGATTTTATGCCCTGATTTTTATGACAATCCAACTTCTGAAAATTTCGAAGTATTGTTAAGCCAAATTAAAATATATAAAAATGAAAATAGTAAGAACACTTTAGCTCAGTATTATGATAATCATAAAGAAGGGTTTTACCAAAATCTAATTTCTCGAAGGTATGGAATTAATGGGAAAGAGGGTGATTCATTAGTTATTGTTGATAAAGAAGTTGTTATCGGCTTTATAAATACAAATGTAAAAGAAAGAATCATTGATTCTATAAGGCAAAAATACCAACCAACTCTTAATGAGCTACAAAAACATATAGGATTCCCATCTAAACTAAATGAATATAAATTTGGTAATGAATTTGATTTTTTAGCTTTAGATAGTGATGGTAACATTATTTTAATGGAGTTAAAGGATGGTTCTGATACACAAAAAATATATTTAAGTCCTTTTCAAATAAACACATATTGTGACATTTATAATGAATATATATTACGAAATAAAGACGAGTTTGAAAAGGTTGTTCTTGAAATGATAAGGCAAAAGCAGGAATTGGGATTACTAAATTCAAAATGGATTATTCCTTCTAAAATAATTGGTATGAAAGCCGCATTGGTTATTGGTGGAAAATTTTCAAATACAGTAAATCGAAACTACAAACAAGTTATTAGCTCGTTAAGTGGTTATATTATAAGTATATATAAGTGTGATATAGATGGGCAATTAGTAAAAATCATATTATGAACCTAGTCGTTCACAGAGGCACAAATGAAATTGGAGGTAGTTGCGTTGAAATAGCTACCAATAAATCTCGTGTGCTAATTGATATTGGTTTGTCGCTTGATTTTGAAATGAAAACAAAAGAACAACAGGAATTAATTAGTAAACAAGCGCAAAATTGGTGTGTAGGTGTTGATGCAATATTTATTAGTCATTATCATCAAGACCATCATGGTTTATTGTCGGAAGTTTCACCAGGAGTGCCTGTTTTTGTTACCTGTGGAACAGCTTCAATGTTCAACATAAATTCAGTTTTTCTACCAAATAAGACTAGGGTAAAAAATGTCCAAATAATTTATCCAGCAACAACTATTGCTCCAGCTATTCCAGTAACTTTTGGTGATATAAAGATTACAGCCTTTACAGTTGACCACTCAGCTTATGATGCTTGTGCATTCTTGATAGAAGCTGAAGGTAAAAGAATTTTGTATAGTGGAGATATACGTTTACATGGGAGGAAAGGTATCTTATATAAGAATTTGCCTCGTAATGTTGATTATTTAATTTTAGAAGGTACAAATATTGAGAAAGATATATTGTCGAAAACCGAAAATGAAATTGAACAGGAATTAGTTGAACTGTTTAAAAAAGAAGACGACAAACTAAATCTAGTATGGTGCTCGGGTCAACATATAGACCGCCTGACTAATATATTTAAGGCGGCACGTAAAACAAATAGGACTATGGTGACTGATATTTACGTTGCTGCATGTCTACAAGAAATTCATGCTCTTAACGATAAAATTCCATCGCCTCTTAGTCATGCAATAAAGGTTTGGTACACAAAACCAATAAAGTATAAAGATGGAGAAACTAATTATTCGCTTTTGTTTCAAAAACAAAGAATCAGACCACAAGAAATAAAACAAAACCCAGGTAAATTTGTAGTACTAATGAGACCTTCAATGCTTAGTGTTTTAAATCAAAATCTGAAAGTTTCACACGCAAATGTAATTACATCAATGTGGAAGGAATACGAAAAGGATGAAAAGAAGTTCTTTGATTGGGTTGATATGCAAAGCTACGAAAAAAAGCATATTCATACTAGTGGTCATGCCGATATGCAGTCGTTAAGAATTATAGCAGACTATATTAATCCTAAAGAAATTATTCCCATTCATACTTTAAAGAAAGAGTCTTTTAAAGCAACATTTCAACAGAGAATCAAATTATTAGAAGATAATGAATCCTACAAGTTATAATTTAAATCAAAATAGTAATCAGCTCTTGCAATAGCAATAGTGAATTGTTTTTTTTAATTGTAATATTTTGTGTTAGATGGATTAAAAGGAATGATAATATAATCACTCCTTTTTTAGGTTCTATATGCCTTTAATCACCACCAAGCAACTTGATTCCCTTGATTTCGTTTATAATGGTTTTGTCTAATAGTTTAGCATAATGTTGGGTTATTGTAACGTTTGAGTGTCCAAGAACAGCACTGACAGTTGATAAGTTAACTCCATGGTTGAGTAGGAGGGTAGCTGCTGAATGTCGTGCTGTATGTGTTGTAAGATTCTTTGTAATACCACAAATTGCTGCTATTTCCTTTAAATATGAATTCATACGTTCATTACTTAAAATAGGAAGTTTATAATCATATTTTTCCAAAATTGATATAGCTACATTGTTTAGAGGGATAGTAGCCATTACATTGGTTTTTTGCCTTTTTCTTTTAATGTAAATGTTACCCTGTTCATCTTTGAAAATCTGGTCTTTTCTAAGATTCTTGCAATCTATGTACGCCAGACCAGTCATGCAATTAAAGATATAAATGTCTCTTACTTGTTCAATCCGTTTAATGCTAATTTCTTTTTGCCAAATCTTATTTATTTCTGCTTCAGTAAGAAATGTAGGCGTTACTTTTTCCAGTGAGTATTTTATTGTTGAGAATGGACTCTTATCAATCAGATTGTCATCTAAGGCTATTTTAAATATCATTTTAACCTTCTTCATGTACCCAACAGCAGTATTGTTGTTCTGCTTAATATCATGCCTGAGATAGGCATAAAAACCGTTGATAAAAGACGCATTAATGTCTTCAATAGGCTTGTCAATGGTTTTCATGTATGCAGTGAGGTAATTCAGCACATATTCATGTTTATCATATGTATTCTTTGCGATTGTAACATCAATTAATTTCTTTAGTTCTAAATTGTGATGTTTATACAACTCTAAGAGCCCCCATTGCTTGTTTATTTGAACTCCATTAAAAATGTCCTTGATTTTTTGAGCAGTGACCGTGACTTTTTGAGCAAAAAGGTCTGTCTGTATTTCCATTACCCTTGACCTTACTACATTGATGTAATTGTTTACATCTTCTAATGTTGATAATTGTGTACTATTATTGAACTCGGCTGGCTTCAACTTCTTTTTGAGTTGAATACTTACACGTTTTTTATTTACAATAATACTCAACATTAATGGGGCAGAGCCATCTTTACCAATTTTTGATGCTGCTACCATAAATCTAAATGAAATAGTTTGATACATAAAATTAATAGTTTAATTAATAACTAATTAATTCTCAGTATTTTCACTTGGTAGCATTAACAAATTAGTTGGTAGCATATAATGAAGCAAATTTTGCCATAATTTTATCGCCAAAATATTTTGTCAACATTAAAGTGACAACTATATTTCGCCTTATTAATTACATGTAAAATTGCTGATTATGTGTGATTTATCAACCTTACGGACGGACAAAAGGTTGACTTTTTGGCATAAAAAAAGAGACCCGTATAGGTCTCTTTTTTGTTACTGGCGGAGAGAGAGGCTCTTGTATCCGCGAAATTTCATTATGTATGTCAGTGAGTTATGCTCGTAAAATGCTTGGGTACCCGATTTTTCACCCGAAAAATTTTCACTAATAAAAGTAGCTTTTTAATTGAAAAATCGTGTATACAAAAATACAAAATTTCCATGATAATGCAAAGAATTGAAGGCTATTTTTTAGTGTGGTTGAAATGATAAACTAATTCATTTAAGAACTCTCTATAATTACGCAATATAATTTTAAAACAAACTCAAGAGATATTTTTGTCAGAAACTGTTGAATTGAAATCAGTATACTCCCTTTCGATAGAAATCATATCTATCAAGTCATTGGACTCTTCTATTATCCATTGATTATTTTCAATTAGTTTTTCAATTATTTGTAGCTGTTTTTTATCTGAAAAATGGTGATTGACATCTCTTTTTTCCCACTTGCTTTTATGTTCAGTTTCTACTATCCCTTTTGGGAAACCGTTAGGTGTAAGTAATTTTATTTCAGGAATTCTTTCTTTCACCAAAGGATAAATTATAAATACTCCATCATAATCCCAGTCGCAAGAATAGTAGATTGGTAATCCACGTGTATTTACATATTTCAACTTATCCACATTTTTACCTCCTGCATACCAAAGTTCAATCCCATATTCACGAGGTTTTACTGGTTTTTTAAGAAAATCAAGATTCTCACATAATACAATTAGTTTTGGATTGTGACACTCTAACTTATAAATATATTGTTGATCTTTCTCATTGGCGAATTGTTCAACTTCCAATACCCTCTTTAAAGCATTGATAAGGGAGTCTTTTTTATCGAGATATTTTTCATTTTTGAAAAACATCTCAGAAACCCCTCTTAAAGTTTCATTGGATGCAATTATTTGTTTACATAACTCCTCAAGTGTGCCGTCGTTTTTTAACTCTTCAATATCAATGAGTGTTTTGATGTCAGATTCCTCAATGCGAATTTGAGGTGTAAGAACATTAATCTTGATAAGAAAATCATTATATTGAATAAATTTATCTAGATATTTTTTTTCGTATAAAGAATTAAATCCAGGAAGAGATATAATTACTTTGCTGTTCTTCTCTAATACATTTAGTGAAGTTATTAGATAATTAATTTCGGCGCTTTTTATTAATGTATCATTTAATTTTATCTGCCGATTACAATACAATGAATTGAGAGCTTTTAGTTCGATCCAGTTCATATTATGATTTGCTTAAATAAAGATATAAATCCTCACTTCTTTCTCTAGTTTTAAAATAAGAAGGACATGGGTAGAAATTGATATTTTTATCATATTTGCCTTTAATCAAATGGTGAGAGTACCATTCATCTTCTAACCCCATGTTCAATACATGAGGAGCCATTGTTATAATTTGATATCCAAATTCTTTAGCAACAGATGGAAACGTATTAAAATTGGCTTTGTCCAAATCTCCAAGTTCTTCCAATATAATAAATCTTAAACCGGGACGAGGTTCTTTTTGAGCTACTGAAAGTCGTGCAATTCCTAATAGCGCTATTGCAGAGTAAGTTTCACCTGTACTCCCGGGGATCTCATTATCTTCTTGATCTGTAAGCTTGGCTGAAAGACGAAAATAAGATTTGGGGTTTAATAATTTATCTATAGCTATTTTTTCTTTCATTCGGGTAGTCTGTTTAAAGAAATCTTCAATTAGATCAGAAATAGGTTGATCAAAGGGAAGTTCTCCTTGGCTGGCAGATGATCTTATTTTCCCAATCATTTCATCTATTAAGTCTATGCGGAGAGTTGGGTGCTCATCAAATACAAGTTTAAAGAAAAATTCATTGCTTATCTTTCGACCTTTAAAAAAAGTATTAATGTCTTTGATTTGCTGTCTATGCGAATTATACTGCTTAATTGTATTTTCAAAAACCTTGACCATGTTAACCCTAATACCATCCGCCATATTCAATCTGTTTTGATTTGCTTCATTCAAAGCAGATGCTATTTCATCGACTGTTTTTACTCTGTTACCAAGTAGAGCTTCTTCCAATACACGAAAAGAATAGCTTGAATTTTTTAATTCGAAATCGACTGCTACGTTCTTATCGTTACTTGTCTCTTCAAATTGCTGTATTATGGAAATATATTTATTTTGATATTCTTTAAATGTTTTATCAGACTTTTCCTTTATATTCACAATTGTTTTGTCATCTGTAAATGAATAATCGGAAACATTTTCATTGAAGCTCAGGAAAAAATTCTCCTGAAGAATTTCAAGCTCAGATTGACAATTAGTAAGTTCAGCTTGTCGTTTTTTTATTTTTTCAGCTATATCAGCAATATTTTTCTCAGTGTTTGGTTTCTCAGTGTTTATTCTTGATGAGGATTGGGCAATTTTAGTATTACGAATATGCCAAATTTTTCTTAACCGTAATAATTCTAATTTTATATATTCAAAACTCTGATATTTAATATTTTGAGGGAAATCGTTTTCTATTGACAGAAGGACTTTCTTTTTGTCTTCTTTGGATATCTGTAGTGTGTTTATTAAATTATCCAGTTGAAGAATGTATGAAATACCTTCTTTGATCTTTGTTATATTGCTATACTCGATTAATGTAAGGTCGAATTCGAATTCTAAAATGTTTTTATTGTATTGTTCGGCTCTAGTAACCTTATTCAATTCTTCGATTTTCTTATTAATGTCATCAATTTCCTTTTTTAATTTAATAATTAATTTTTGAACAGATTCTTCGAAGTTGTTTTTATCATCAAATAATATGTAATCAGGTTCAAAAGTAATATATTCTGAAATGGGACCTAATTTTATCCAATATTCATTCTCATTTATTGATGCTTCTATGTCGAATTTCGAAAATAATTCCTTAGGGTCAACATATCGTGAGCCTTTTTGGGGATTATTTAGTTTTGAAATAGGTAGAGACGAGAAATGTAATAACGCCTGCAATTGTTGTTTGGTTAGAATTTCTTGGTGATTTATATACCAATGAATAAGACTTTCTGATCGTTGCTTTTCTAATAAATCTAAAAGTTGTTGTTTTTGATTACTCTCATTTTTCAAATAAGTTTTTAGCTCATAAATCTTTTCTTCTTGTAGATTTCGTTTTTGTTCAATTTTAGAAATTGTTTCATGTTTTTGAAGAAATGGTATTGTGAAAGTTATCCCACTTATTATTTGTTGAATATCAAGATTTTTTATTGTTTTAAAGTTGACAAAGGATTGACATTCGTCATGTAAATTAGGAATAGGTAATAATTTTAAAGTAGATATATTCTCATCTAATTCTTTTATTTCATTACTTAACAGCTCGTATGCGCTAAATTTATCAAAGTTAGTGTTTGCCTTTTCAAACTCTTCTGATACAGACTTCTCTATGAAGGGTAGTTTTATCAAAGCCTTCTTAAGTTTTATGTTGTTAGTTTCTTCTTGCAATAAATCTGTCTTAAATTTATTTATATTTAGCTGAATAATAGTTGCATTATTGTTAACCTGACTTATCTCAAGTGTCCTATATGCTTTTAATGCCTGAATATATTGTTTTTCGAAATTTTTGAGCTTTATTAGTGCATTCTGTTTGTTTTCTAAAGACTTAATATCAATATTAAGTCGCTTATATTCTTTAAGGATTCTTTCCATCAAGTCTTGTTGATTATTGAAATCCTGAATTGAATCAATATCAGAATCTTCAAATAGAAAATCTTTCAAACTGTCTGATGCGCGTTTTTCATCCAAATAAAATGTTTTGACCTTGGAAAAAGATTGTATTACTTTTGAGAATGCTTTATAGTTTTTTTCAATTGAAAGATTTAGTGACAGTATTCCTTTTGCATACAGAAAACTATAATATCTATTAATTTCATCCCGATCGTTAAAATGAGTTAGATATAGATCTTTAGTATCAAATAGTCTTTCTGCAAAAACAGAAAGGCTTGGAATTTCTTCATGTTGTGTGATTTGTTCTGCAAAAAAGATTTCATCAGTACTTAGAGACAGTTGATCAATTGTAAAATTTAAATCTGCTTGCTTTGTAATAACGAAAGGCGTAATTTTTCTTCTGGATTGGGTGTTTATTGTTATTCCTATAATGAAGAATTGTCCTTTTTTTGCTTCTACAACTAAAAAACAATAAGCTATTTTTGTTTTATAAGGTAGTGTTTCAACTTTCCTTTCTTGTATTCCATCTGTTCCAAAATGGATGTCTCTACTATCATAAATAAACAATAATTGCAATAAATCTGTAATAATTGATTTTCCAATTCCATTAGCACCTACAAAATCGGTTCTAACCGGGTGTAATAGATAATCGCAATTATAATGTTTCAACATTCCAACAGTAGAAAGCGAATATATTCTCGGATAGTCCATGTTTAATTATTGTTAGTAAGTCTAGTTGCAAAATTCTCTAAATCAGATAGCTCTACTTCATATAATTTTGACATTCTATAAATTGCTGGTTTAATTTCGAACACTAAATCTTTTCCTTGCTCGGGCATTATAGATACCCAACCAAATCGATTAAAACTGTTTATTGTATTTCTAAATCGTTTTTCAACAATGAGCCATTCTTGTTCTGTGTAACTATCACGTAAAACACCAAAAAGTAATTTCTTATATTGCTCATGATATTCGCCGTCTTTTATTTGGTTTTGTATATCTGCCCAATTAACAACTTTTTTCTCATCAAAATACCGATGATAATAGATGTCCAGCAAAACAAGACCAGTGATGGTTTGAATCTCTGTGAGTTGATGACTCCGGGATTGCTCTCCGAGTTTCCCTTTATCAGAATCGAAGAAGTCAAGATAAAAATAAGTATGTCTATCAAAAACATTTCCAACTAAATTCATAGCATATAAGCTACGATAGAAGAATTTCCAATCCCTTTCGTATTTTTCTAGCAACGAAAAGAAAGTGTAATCATCTATACAAATATGTTTACCAGACAACAAGCAACTGTGTAAATCTGCAAAACTCTTTTGTACGTCTTCTTCTGAGAGAAAATCGAAGTTTATTTTTTCATTATCTTGGTTTTCCATATTGATAAATCCGTACTTTTAATGTTTACCAGTTCTTTTTCAAAATGAATTAGGATATTTTCATTAACAGAAATCTCGTTTTCTAATTCTCCTGTAACTTGATAGGCAATAGAAAAATCTTTTTCTTCCATCGTAATATTTTCCATTAAATCTCTTAAATCAAGACTTCCATACTCATCTATAATTTTTCCAGCCTTTTGTACCCATTCATTGATAGTTTCTTGACGTTTATTCTCTTGTATTATCTTCAGATATTCTTCATCTTTATACTTCTCATCTGTAGGTATACGAATCACTATGTTTGGTTGAGATACATTAAAATCATAATGTCCAGGGTAACGAAAAACAGTATTTTCGTGTATTATATCTTTTAATGGATAATTTTGTTTGAAAAGAATGCCGGTATTTAAATACGAGGCATTATCCAATGTAATTTTCAATAATCGCTTTACCTGTAACCTTAAATGTGCTCGGGCTGTAAATTGCTCGTGTAATTCACTAAGTTTATCACTTGCATTGTGGATGCGGTGACGAATGTTTGTTAATTTGGTATCGACTGTATCAAAAAATTTTTCAATATCCAAATATATTTCTTTTGCTTTCCCATATTCTGCCTTTAATTGATCTAAAAGCTCATATTCATTTTGTGATTCCGGATGTTTTAGATTATCTAATTTAGAATAGAACAGTTCTACAATAATATTTAAGTCCTTAAGAAATTTATCCTTACTTGCTATTGAATTGGTAATATCTTCTGCTCGTTCACCAAATTTTCGGAAAGCCACTGTAAACTGATTTACTAATGTAGTTACGCTTTTCTCATTGGATTCTAAAATTTTATTTAATTCTGCATAACCATCAATAAGCTCATCATCCAATCCTTCAAGATGGTCACTGATAATCTTTTTGGGACCTTCAATGAATAACCTTCCAAATTTTCGTTCAAGATCACTAATTGTTTGTATTTCATCTGAGCTAATAGCAAATGATTTTTCAAAACTTTCTTTTAAAGGAAAATTCTTATATGGATTTTCGAGTATGTTTTGTAAAAACTCGATCAATTTACGGGCACGATCAGTTAAATAATATTTGCCAGGCTTTTCTGCTGAATTTCTTATATAATAGTGAAGTAATATTTTAAGAATTCTTTCAGTTTGAGGAATTGCTTCACCATGGCTTATACTTATTTCTTCGAGTGTATTTCTAATATCATTAATAGTAAACTGTTCAGCGAGCTCATCGTTTTTAATCTTATTATAGAGAACTACAATAAGGTATCCTCCCTCAAATTTTGGAGGAAGGAGCTGCTCATACTTTTCATATAATTCGTTTCGTTTCGTCATTAATTTAAGTACAGAATCTTATCGATTTGGGATTTATAGTAGTCAGTTTTTTGTCAAGTCGTTCGGCTAAGCTTTTTTTACTTTCCTGGAAGAATAACTTTTAATCAGTTTATTAAGCCTCAAAGAAATTATATTAAATACAAATGTATTAAATTATTCTCATTATTAAAGGGAGAAATGGCTCATAAATAAATGATAAGTACTCATTCTAGTTCCCTTTGAAATTTAAAACGTATAATTGCTGACTATTTTTTAGTATAGTATAGGGGAATGAAACTAGGAGATAACTAGCCTTTGGTATGCTTTTGTTGTCTGTTATCCTGTAATGAAGGGATGTACCTGTTCGGCTTTTAGTCCAGTGTATTGGCAAAATTCGTCAATGCTGACGAATTGGTGTTCCTGCTTTTGATAGTGATTCCTTATCTGTGCAAGCAACGATCTGCCGTAACGTTCGCTTTTGCCTGTAATGCGTTGCACATCCTTCGGGTATATGCAAATACGTTTGACTTCCATTGTGTCATTATTTTCAATGCAAATTTACAACTAATTATGCGTTTAATAAAACCTTTTTAGGCAAAAACGGCAGGGATAGCCATTGCCGGAAGTACCAGTGTTCTAAAATGTAATAGTTGAGTATACTTTTGTCCTGATAATTTTAAAACATAGTATTATGGCACAACAAAAAAGTATTCTAAAATTGAAGGGAACTATTGGTGGAATTACGTTCTACAAATCGAAAGATGGTTATCTGGCCCGGGAAAAGGGTGGAGTTGATGCTTCCCGAATTGCGAATGATCCGGGATTTGCCCGTACACGTGAAAATGGCGCTGAGTTTGCAAATGCAGCTTCTGCAGGAAAACTATTGCGTGATGCTGTTCGTGTGTTGGGTAAGGACGCATCTGATGGACGTGTAACAGCTCGTTTGACTCAAGTCATGGCGCAAATCAAGAACATGGATGAAGCAAATGTCAGGGGAGAACGAAGTGCAGCTGAAGGAATGATTAAGGATGAAGCCAAAGAGCTTTTGAATGGTTTTAACTTCAATGAAAGTGCAGTTCTGGGAGCTGTGTTGTAT
>Ga0302164_10000638_pt1 | contig 11547 bp, 8 predicted proteins | sample I_Fen_E3_1_FD_193500 | JGI IMG/M metagenome (GOLD analysis project Ga0302164, IMG submission 193500) | Peat permafrost microbial communities from Stordalen Mire near Abisko, Sweden - I_Fen_E3_1 | ecosystem: Environmental > Terrestrial > Soil > Wetlands > Permafrost | place: Sweden: Abisko... | reverse complement strand
AATCTTGAATTCTGAAGGAACTATATCTTCCTGAAACCCAAGATATACAGATGCATTATCTTTAGTATCGAGAATATAATAGGTTTCTTCCTGTGTAAAGTTTTCTCCGAAATGTTTTTTCATATACTCCGGACGAGGATGACATTGCAGAGACAGATTGCCTCCGTCAAATGTATCGAGGAAATCAAAACGGATCGGGAAGTCGGTATCAAAACGGTTGTGGCAGTCGCCAAGAACTGATTCTGATTCCTGATACATCAGCCAGTCGAATGAAACTTCTAGGAGCTTTCCGGAACTTTCAAAAAGCAAGCCATTTTCAGGAGTAATCAGTTCAAAAGACCATGCATAATTGCGTGCATTTTTATTCAGACCTTTTATTTGATTCCTGATCCATGTCCCTCCCCAAACTCCCGGTTCAAACCATGGCTTTACCCTGAATACGTTGTGACTCATGACCGACAGAGAGTGCCTCAGGAGCTCACCAGACATCCAGGAAGGGTATTCGGGTCTCTGAGTATCGATTATCAGATCAACCTTGCTTAAAATGCTTCTTTTGTGCCTATTAAGAACAATCCAGTCGATAAAGTAGAACCGTTTGTACATCTTTTTTGAATCAGCTGGTTTTGTTGTCCCAAGGTTTGAAATACTTCCGGCACGTGATCTGAATTGAATTTCATTTTTTGGAAGATCGAGGTATAGGAGTAGTCCTTTCCATCCTGTCAGAGATGCTCCTGCTCCTATAATTAAATTTATGTCAGCTTCAGGATCGGGTTTCAATTCTTTGAGCAGATGGAGGTCATAAAAATCCTCAAGTTGAAGGGAAGTTCGTTTTCCGAATATTGGATCATCACCTCCCATGAAAGGGGAAACTATTTCTTCGATTATATCAGGGTGTTTCAGAAAATCGGAGGCATTTAGCCAGGAAGTTTTTAACACTCTTTTCTTCAGAAATTCATCCAGTTTTTCACGAAACTGATCATAGAAAACACCGACATATCCATCAAGAATGACAACTCTGTGCTCCGATATAGCTTCTGCAAGTGAGCCAAATCCAGAGTAAATCTGATTATCCCCAAGTTTAAATGATGGATAGATGTCATATTTTTCGTCAATGTGACCAGATTTTAATTCAGGAAGAAGATATTGATCTGTTTTTCTGAAGAATTTCATTCCAATAATTGATTTTTAATATTTCGGTGCGCTGCACCTTATTACATCGTGGCTGACATTTTGCTACAAATATTACGGTGCTACGCACCTGAAATTTCGTATTTTCTAAATGTTAATAAATACTTCAATGCTCTTCAACCTTCTGTAAAATCCTCAGCGGCAGAGCCGCGAAACCTGTCTGCCGGCAGGCAGGTATTTGTAGCCAGATATATGAAGAATGTAACATAAGGTGCAGAGCCGAAATATTAGAATCTATCTTCGAACATCGTCTAACTAAAAACAAATAATCATGTCAGATAAATTATTGACTATTCCTTTTTATTACAGCTACAAATCCACCGTCTTTAGCCATGGCGACTTTTAATGTGCCAGGTGATTTAATTTTGAGTGTGGTTTTTTTCAACTCCTTCGGATCCTTGTCTGATTTTTTTGTGTCGCTCCATGTCTCAGTTTCATAATTTCCGGCAGGCAAGAAACCGAGATTCAGTTCTACTGTTTTTCCAACACTGTTATTCATAACTCCTATATACCATTTTTCTCCGCTTAGTTTTGCAATAGCCACATAATTGCCGGGGTAACCTCCAATGAATTTTATATCATCCCAGGTTGTGGGGACTATTTTAAGAAAATCAGATCCGGGCTGATTAAGAATATTGTCGGGATGGTCACATACTACTGTCAGCGGGCTTTCGTAAATCACAAATTTCGATAACTCTGCAGCACGTGTGTTCCAGACAACTGCCGGTGTCTGGTTCTTGTATTGTTCCTTTGTTACATTCAGGAAAGCGCCCGGAGTATAATCCATCTGTCCGGCGAGCATACGCGTGAAAGCAAGCTTGACATTATGTTCCGGGCTCATTTTATCCGAGAACTTATAATACTCATTGCCCATTACACCTTCACGTGTGATCATATTCGGCCATGTACGGATTATTCCATCGGGTTTGTAAGCACCATGAAAATCCACCATAAGATGATTTTCAGCTGCGCACTTTATTATATCGTGATACCAGTTGACCATCTGCTGGTCATCACGATCCATGAAATCGATTTTGATTCCGGCTACTCCCCACTTTTCGTATAGCGGAAATGCAGTTTTGTAAGCTGAGTTCCGGTTGACATCACTCGAATACAACCACACAATTATTTTAACATTCTTCGTTCCGGCATATTCAATTATCTCCGGCATGTTTATCTGAGGTGCCCATTTGGTAATATCTGCTTCCGCAGAATTGAATTTTCCATACCACTGCCAGTCAACCAGCATATAGGGCCAGCCCATTTCGGAAGCCAGGTCGATGTACTGTTTTATCACCGGCATCTCCATTTTCACCTCTCCGCTCCACCAGTGATCCCAGGCACTCATTCCGGGTTTAATCCATGAAGGATCTTTAATAACACACGGATCGTTGAGATTTTGAATGATCTCCGATTCAATAAGAGATCCCGGAGTTTCTCCTATCATGAGAACACGCCATGGAGTGTAAACCTCATCATAAAAACGCACCTTTACACCTGTTTCAGGCTCTCCAGGAACAGGAACAAGTTTAGTTGTCAGCTGGTTTGGATTTCCGTTTGTACCAATATAAAATGCGGCATAATTCTCAATTCTAGCTTCAGTTATTGCAACCCAGCAGTTATTACCATATTCCATGAGCATTGGCATCCCCGCAATGGACTTCTCATTCAGATAGCTAAGAGGATGTTCCATAAATTCTGCTTCATTCGAAGAGGAGTATCCTCCATATTGGACAATCCAGGCTTTCGGATCACCCGGGATGCTGAATGTTGTAAGTTCTTTTGTAATTTGTCTGTCGCCGACCTTTCCACTTCTTAAAAGTTTGTAGCGAAAAGCTGCACCGTCATTGTACGCCCTTAAAAAAAAATCCATTTGCCTCATAGATCCGGATTTTTCTTTCAGTGTCAGTTGAAGCTCATTATAGCTGTTTATAATTTCTGCGTGCTTGGATTTCACAACTGGAATCCAGGTCTCATTGAATTCTTTTACTGACTGATTTACAACGGAAAAATCACCAGTCATCGGAAGTTCATCTTTAAGTTCAAATCCAAGTTGAGAAGGATTAATTATGATTCTGCCATTGAATGAAACTGAATATATCAGTTTGTCGTTGTTTGTTATGGTAACCTCAATTTTATTATCAGGAGACTTGATTTTTATAATCTGTGAATTTGCTAATACGCTGTTGAAGATCAGAAGCAGCAGGATTGATTTTTTCATAGTAAATATTTGATTCATTATAGTTCTTTTTTATTTGTAATGATCGGAAATATATTCCATTACTATTGATTTGAGAATATTTGCAAATTTAACATTGGGAATTTCCTTTTTTGAAAAGTATTGTGGCCTGACTCCCTCCAACAGGGTAACTTTCTCAATTGGCAGATTTATTTTTCCGGAATAGATATACTTAATATTCTCATAAGCGTCGCCTGTAAGACATTCATACTTTTTATAAAATGTATACTCCTTCAGGTCCAGATCCAATTCTTCTTTAAATTCACGTACAAGAGCTTCTTCAGGGGTTTCCCCTTCTTCAACATGTCCACCGATCAGATCCCAATGATCGGGAAAAGGGATGCCCGGTTTATTATCGCGCAGATAGAGCAGAAACTCACCCTTTTTATTCTCTAGTATAATTGCTGCAATTTCCTTCATAATAAGTAAAAATATAAAAGCCCTTTGTGAACCTTAGCGAAACCCTTAGTGTGCCTTTGTGGTAAAAGCTATTTTTTTGAAACACAATGGATCACAAAGGAAAACACAAAGTAACACAAAGGAAAACCAATTTGAAAAACTTTAAAAGATTTTGGAACTTCTTCTTTCAAGCAGAACAGTGTCTCTCCATTTACCATCGAGCTGCGCGATTCTTTCTCTCTTTCCTATTACCCTGAAACCAAATTTAGCATGGAGTTTCAATGTTGCTTCATTCTCAGGAAAAACGCTGGAAAACAGTGTCCATATTCCATTTAATTCAGATGAAATAATGATTTGATCCATCAGCGCCGAGCCTATTTTATTTCCACGTAAAGCGCTGGCAACATAAATGCTTACTTCTGCTACACCTCTGTAAACCTCCCTGGTCGAAAAGGGGGTTAAGGCTGCCCATCCTGTTACAATTCCATTTTCCTCTGAAACAAATCTTGAATGAGGAAGGTGCTTTGTATCCCATTGCTGCCAGGAAGGAACCTTAGTCTCGAAGGTAGCATTCCTTGTTTCGAGACCCATTCTGTAGATTTCCAGAACACTTTTACTATCACTTTGAAGCATTTCTCTTACCATAATTTTACTTTGAATCATTCCTTAAAAATGGCAGATACTTCAATCCTGTTATTATCCGGATCAAGCGTCTCGAATTCCCAATAGCCATCGCCTGTTTTTCTGGGCCCTTTTAATATTCTGAAACTATCCCTTTTCAATTCAATGCATTTTTCATTAACCAGATCCATATTCCCCATTCCGAATGACAAATGGATGATTCCCAGGTACTGTTTCTCAACTGAGTCGTTGAGATTCTGTGGAATGCCTGGCATTTGCATTAATTCAAGCCGCGTACCAGAATCGAACGAGATGAAGTAGCTTTCAAAATGTCTCTCATTATTCGTATACTTTCTATTTGACCTGCCATTGAAATGCTTAATATAATAATCCTTCAGGGTCTCAAGCTGTGTTGTCCATATAGCTACATGATCTATATTCATGATTTTATCAGCTTTTATTTAGGTTTAAGCTCAGCGATATTCCTGAATTTTGCAGATGCCATATGGCTCGGATTATGAGAAGTTAGTGCCAATCCCAGGTATATCTTAGCAGGCAGATCAAGTGTAAAAGTTGTATATGGTTTCCAGGTCTTTCCATCGGTGCTATAGTATCCGGTGAAGTCATTATTAATACGCTGAAGCCTCACCCACGTATTAGGAAATGCAACCGGGAATTCAGGAGTACCTTCTGAGCTCTTCGGATATACAGCTTTCATTTCATGATCTTTATCCTGGCGATACTGGAACTCATATCCGCCGTTATTTTTATTTCTGGCATTATTATCTGAAAATACCTGGAAATAAATATGCCTGCATTCCGGAGTAAGATTTTCACGTGCCATAATTCCGGCTTTTGTGTACATATTTGCCGCTGTCAGACTCTCAATGCGGGAAACAATATCGAAATCGCCTGTCCGTTCCACATAAATGAAATTGAACTCATCCCTGACTCCCCAGATATCAGCTCCACTCGCAGTCATATCAAACCCGTTATTCAGAACCTTGACAGTTCCCTTAATTGAAGGATTACCGATATCTCCGTGTTTAAAACTTGAAAGTGGTACAGGCTGGTTTTTCACAGGTTTAGAATTTGACTTCTGATTGTCCTGTGCTGAAACATTTGATAATGTAATTACTAACAGTAGTATCACAACAGAATAAGTAATGCTTTTTTTGATCATGGTAATATAATTTTAAATCTAAGAACTGTTTTTAACTTATCGGGGCTCACTTTCCTTGCATTAGAAAGATAAATATTTGATCTTAAAATTAGGGTTTATTCTTTAATTCTATTATTCCCATGCAGTAGAATAGGATAAGTTTTAATACTTAAAGTCTGATACCCATCACTGTAATATCATCTGTTTGAACATTATCTCCCATCCATTCTTTAAGATTCTTTTCAAGGATTTCTTTCTGTTTTAACATAGGCAATCTATGAATGTCAAGTAATTCAACATAAAACCGGTGCACAAAATACTTTCTGTCATGTTCACCGCCAAACTGATCGGGATATCCGTCAGAAAAGAGATAAAATACATCTCCTGTTTTATATTCAAATTCTTTCATCGTGAACGGTTCGGAATAGTTGTATAAAACACATACAGAATTACGATCTGATCTTACTATCTCGAGTTTTCCATTACGGATATATATAAGATTAATCAATCCTCCGGTATACTGAATTTTTTTCTTATCCTTATCCAATACACATAATACTATGTCCATTCCATCTGTTGTAGGTATATCTTTTCTGCTTTGCTGAAGAGAATGAATAACTTTTTCCCGCAGTTTATTGACAATGTCAACTGATTTTGTGATTCCTTCAATATTTACTATTTCATTCAAATATGTAATGCCCAGGAGGCTCATAAACGCTCCGGGAACCCCATGACCTGTACAATCAGCCACCACAAATACAATTTTGTTATCCTTTTCTGTAATCCAGTAAAAATCGCCGCTTACAATGTCTTTCGGTTTTCTTAAAATAAAATTATCAGGGAGTAGTTTATCTATGAGCTCAATAGGCGGTAGAATCGCATTTTGTATCTGACTTGCGTATTTTATACTGGAAGTTATATTGGCGTTCTTTTCATTAATTATATCCCGTTGTGATTCAATTTCATTTTTCTGATTTTGAATTTCAATTGTTCTTTCGATAACTTTCTCTTCAAGTATTCTTTTTTCAGAAATGAATTTGTATTCCCGTCTTTTTATATAAATGAAAATCAGAGTGATCAATAGAAGAACATTTAAAGGGTAGAACCACCATTTCTTCCAGACAGGCTCCTTTATGATAATACTGATAGTCAATGGATTCACCGACACAGCTCCATCTCCGCTAGAGGCTTTTAATATAAATGTATAATTACCTGCTGAGATATGATTATAGGTGATACTCGAATTTTTTGTAATCTCGGACCATTGATCAAATCCTTCCAGTTTGTACTGATAATTAACAAGTTGAGGCTCCTTTAAACTTATGCCTAAGAAATCAATTCTTATTTTATAATTTCCGGGGGATAGTATAAATTTATCTGAAATATCCTTTTCCTCATTATTAATTTTTATTGAAGTGATACCCAATACCGGCGGCTGTATATGAGGATTCTCAAATGATGGATCATATGAAACCATACCTCTGCCAGATCCGAACCATATTTTCCCTGTTTGATCTTTAGTTATTGCATTGGAATTAAAAAGCAAGCTATCAGGCATTCCTTCAATATGCTGGATAGGTTTAATTAATAGATCAGTTGTTCTGATTTTGCTCAATCCACCTTTGTGACCAACCCAGATGTTTTTATGATCATCACAAATGAGAGAATAACAATAGTTTGAAACAAGACCTTCTTTTACAGTAAGATTAACAATAGAATCGGACTGTATCTTGAAAATACCATTCCCTTTTGATCCCACCCAAATACTGGAATCGGAATCCTCAGTTAAAGGCCCCAATGTCAGATTCCCACTACGTGAATTTATAGGCAGCTTAAAAACCTTCTCATCCTGTATATATGCAAGTACGCTGCCTCGAGTACTTACCCATAATCTTCCGTTTCTATCTATATATAAACTGTTAATATTATTATGAGGTAAGCCACCCTGGTTGATTGAATATGGTCTTTTTCTTTTTGTAACCGGGTTAACATTCCATAATCCTTTTCTGGTGCCGATCCAAATTTCTTCTCCTTTGCCAGTTATACTTGTTATTGAGTTTTCCAGCTCTCCATTCTCAATCGGATATTTAAGAAATTTGGCATTAGCTGTCTCCATCCTGAAAACACCGTTCTCCACGGTTCCAATCCAAAGGTCTTTTCCATCGGCTGAATAAATCGTAGTAACCTTATCTTTTGGTAATCCGCTTCTCTGGTCGTAAAACGTGATGACCTTATTTGTTTTCAGATCCATTTTTACCAGACCGTTTTCAGTTCCTATCCACTTGTATTTCTGATCAAAACAGAGAGACAAGATGTTATTGCCGTATAGGGGGTTATCGAATGAATAAACTGAAAAAGTTTTAGGCGTAATCAGAGTCAGGCCCTTACCAAAATTGCCACTCCAGATATTTCCTTCACGATCCTCATAAATAGTTTTTACATTATCTGTAGGAAATCCGTTTGCCTTGCTGAAATAATAGATTTTTTTCAGATCCCCTGAAGTAGAATAAGTCATTTTAATTAGCCCCTTGCCAAATGACCCTAACCATAAATTCGACTGACTGTCTTTATACAGGTACTGTATGCCAGTGAGGTCAGAACCCTGATCTGAAATTATTTTCAAAACTTTAAAAAGGTTATTTTCACTGCTGATTTCAAATATGCCATCATTTTCAGTGGCGATGTAGAATTGTGATTTGGACTGTATTTTTTGAATGCAGGTTATTTTTGATTCAGGAATTTCTGAAATCCGTCGGATTATTTCAATTTCTCCAGATTGTCCTAATCTGCATAATATTAAGCCTGTATTTGTACCAACCAGCAAATCACTATCACCCAGAAACTCGAACGAAATTATGATTGTCTGATCTTTAAACAGATAATGTTTTATTTCTCCTGTATCCCTGCTCAATTTCAGTAGTCCGTCAGCATAGGTACTTGCCCAAATCCGGCCATCAGAACTTTTTGCAAAATGTGTTATTGGACTTTTATTCGGAGGATGTATGTTGACAACATTATACTTTTTTCCATTGAAATAAGATAACCCACCATTGGAATGGCCGAACCAGAGGCCTTCATCATCGCTGATACTGCAAGTTATATAGCTGTTTGCCAATGAGTCGCTGGTTGGATAGGTTTCAAATACAAAACCATTGTATCTCGATAACCCATTTCCTGTTCCAACCCATAAGTAACCATGCACATCCTGTGTAATAGAATAAACATATGATTGAGATAATCCATCTTCAATACTGAAATTATGGAAGTTATAACCCTGAGAAAATGTGTTGATCCCCATTACCAAAAAGAGAGGAAGTAGGATTGCTTTGCAATTTATATTTTCCTTTATATGATTTTTTACTGATAAAAACATTGTGGATAAGCTGTCCAAAGTGAATGAAGTGGATGAAAAGTACGGAGTATTCATTTCATTCGTATTTTTGGAGAATACACAGGAACGCCACCAATCGGAACAACATAAAATGGCAATGAAATACCATACTGGTTCATGACAATGATCACAACATTATTGTTTCTTACCTGCACCGTCTGATTCTTGGTGAATTGTATTTCAATCGTCGAATTTTTTTCTTCAGCTACTATCGGGAATTCCCTTACTATCCAATTGTCTTCTCCTGATACGTCGCAAAATATACCATTTTTGGCAACTGAAAATATCCTTATTGTTCCATCATTATCCCAGTCAAAATTTGAGATCTGGATTGAAATTGTCTTGTCATCAGCGAAAGGATATATCTGACAAACATGTTTCTGATCATCTGAAAACCTGAAATGATATTTATAGGTAAACCAGTTGCCCCCCTCAACTGCAACATTTTCAACAGGACTTGTACTTAAAAAATATTTGTAGATATTTCCATCATCCCCCGATATCCCCTGTGCAATGATTTTAAATACCCGTCCGCCAAGTTTCTCAACATATTTTCCTTCAGAAGGATTAAAAGGGCCGAATGTATACCACTTTTTATCATATTTTGAATCAACTCCAAATGATTTGGATGCCAATAAATATCCACTCTTATAATTTCCTGTCTTATTAAGACCCTGTGCTGTGGTATCCGACCAGCAATCATTTCCTCCATAAATTGAGAAGTTAACAATGGTATTAAATTCTCCTTTTAGTTCATCGAGCTCTCCTCCTGTATCCGGATCATAAACACGTATATACACAGGATCAGTTTGTGACGGAGGAACAATGCAATAGAATACCTGGCAAAAGTCATCATCTCCCCATGATGTCAGAGCGTTTCCCCCAAAGGTCATAAGGTAAGGAATATTTTCATCGACTGCCGGAGCTGATTGCGAAAAGAGAGCTATCCTTCCTATTAGAATTAATGATATGATCAATACATATCTTTTCAAATCAGTTTATTTTTATTTTTTTTATAACACACCTTTTACCAGCTACCCCAAGACTATCTTTTTCGGATATTAAACCGAGTTTGACAGCATATTCACCGCTCTTTTTAAAGGAGTAGTTTATAGATTGTCCACCTTGCTTAAAACCGTCTCCGAAGTCCCAAAAGAAGTCTGTTATTCTTATTCCTTTAAGATCGGAGGTTACACCCATGAAAGACATTGAGTTATCAACCATTCCAACTTTATCTGAGCTAATGTAAGGCTGGTTAATATTTTCAAGTTCTGCCTTGTACTCAACCCTTTTTGCAATGGTATCACCGGTGAGCTCATCAATTATTGTGAGTGAAACGGAATATTTCCCCGGACCAGGAAAACAATGTCGTACCTCTTTACCAATATGGATTATCCCGTCACCAAAAGTCCACTGGTAGATTGCTTTCACCGTATCGAGAAGCTGTTGTTTTTCATCATAGAAAGTAAAACAATAATTATTCTCCTTCATAGTATCACAAGTGGCAAATTCTATAGGAGCCGATTTGAAACTGAAAATATCATCTGTTTTCAGCCTGTTTGTTGAAAAATATCCGTTCTCAAATGTTGAATCGACGACAATTCCAAAATCATCAGCAGCTGAGTTTATTGCTGAATCAAGGTGCACGGGAAGAATCCATTCTCCATTTATTTGTTGTGTATAAAACAGGTCCTTCCCCCCAAGACCTTTTAGTCCGTCCGATGCGAAATAGAGTTTGCCGTATTTACAGGCAAAGGGAAAGGATTCGTTTTTATTAGTATTTATAAGCGGACCAAGATTGACAGGCTTATCCCAGCTATTATTGTGTCTGTCGCAATAATAGAGATCCATTCCTCCATTGCCACCGGGCATATCAGATGAAAAATAGATTCTTTGTCCGTCAGGTGTAAGAGCCGGGGTACAAAATGAATAGTGAGGGTTATTATAATCAAAAGGTTTTATATTAGTCCATATCCCATCTATTAATTCTGCTGAATATATACCCAGTTTATTTGTGGTATCTGAGATATTTCGCAAAGCATTTTCAATAGAATTATTTCTTGTATAGTATATGATATTCCCTTTTTCATTGAATGTTGCAGGACCGTCATTAACGGAAGTTGTAATTTCCTTTGCAAGTATTTTTGGATGATTCCATCCGTTGCTGCCTCTTTTTGTAACAAAGAATATTTTAAAAAGCCTGTTTTGTTCATCCTTATAACTTACCAGGGAATTGTCTCTTTCGTTTGAACAGAATACAATCCCTCCCTTATAAAATACGGGGGAAAATTCATCGCATATTCTGGAACTAAACGATGTGGGCATTACAATATAACTATCCGACTGGGCATTCAATTCTGAATTAATGAGTAATGCTAAAAGTAGTATTATGTAATGACATTTGTTCATAAAAATAATCCTCTAAAACTGTCTTGGTCCAATTACCTTCCGTGCAAATTTAAATACATAGTTTAAAACGATCTCATGAGTGCCATTTACGTATTTTCCGATAGTTCCAAATTCATAATCATACGAATATCCCATTCT
>Ga0302164_10000637_pt1 | contig 11561 bp, 8 predicted proteins | sample I_Fen_E3_1_FD_193500 | JGI IMG/M metagenome (GOLD analysis project Ga0302164, IMG submission 193500) | Peat permafrost microbial communities from Stordalen Mire near Abisko, Sweden - I_Fen_E3_1 | ecosystem: Environmental > Terrestrial > Soil > Wetlands > Permafrost | place: Sweden: Abisko... | reverse complement strand
ACCCATGCACAGTAGATGAACTGACCCCTATAAGTTAGAACTAAAAATCTAATTTATTGGGGTTACATCAATATTCTACTACGCATGGGTTTTATTATAATTCGAAAAAATTAACATTTCATGAGCCAGTAATATGCATGATATGGCTCTAGTAAGTAACCTCCATTAAAAGAAATCTCTTTTTTTGTAAGTAAATCAATAGCCTTTTCAAACTTAGATTCATATTCTGCAGCAAATCCTGCAAAAAAAGCCTCACTATCTGCATTAATAGCAATCCATATACGTTCTTTTTCTGTTTTCCTTTCAAAAATACATTGCTTATTTGTAAGTAAAATAGAATGAAAGTCACCATAATTTAAAGCATTAGAAGACTTTTTGATTTCAGAAAGTTTATGGATGAATTGAAAAAGTTCATTTTCAATTGGCTTATCAAAAGAGGCTCTTAGAGAAGGATCGCCATCTTCCTTTTTGGCTTTTGCACCCCATTCGCTTCCATAATAAACGCATGGAATACCTGGCATACCAAAAAGAAGTGCATAAATTAAGGGCAGATGAAAAGGATTTTCCAAAACGCTTGCAATACGGCTGACATCGTGATTATCAACAAAACAAAACAGATGTTGTCCTTTATACAGAGTCCAGTTTTCCGGTCCAAATTGTCTTGTCAGAGAGTGCATGATTTCAAAAAGATTGGATGAATTAAAGCTGGAATAAAGCCCTTTGTAACATTCGTAGTTTGTAACCGAATGCAGCATTTCATCATTCATGATGCGATTATAATCTCCATGTAATACCTCACCAATAAAAAAGAAATCTTCTTTTTTGCGATCACAGTGATTTCTTAGAAGTTTTAAAAAATCCGGATCTAAAGAATAAGCCACATCCAATCGGATTCCATCAATATCAAAGTACGAAATCCAATAATCAATACATTCTAAAAGATAAGAGATAACTGCTGGATTTTTCAGATTCAATTTTACAAGATCATAATTGCCTTCCCAGCCTTCATACCATAGTCCATCATTATAGTTGGAATTTCCAGAAAAATTGATAAAAAACCAGTCCTTATAGGAAGAGTTTTCACGATTTTTTAAAACATCTAAAAAGCCAAAGAATCCACGGCCGACGTGGTGGAAGACACCATCTAAAACAACTTTTATATTGCTTTTATGCAATTTTTGAACTAGTTTTTGAAAATCTTCATTTGTTCCAAGCCGAACATCGATTTTTTTGAAATCTCTGGTATTATAGCCATGAGTATCTGATTCAAACACAGGAGAAAAATAAATAGCATTTGCTCCTAATTTTTTGATATGTTCGATCCAATCAGCAATTTTATAGAGCCGATTGGTCGATACACCATCGTTTTCAAATGGTGCATTACAAAAACCAAGAGGGTAAATTTGATAAAAAACGCTTTCATAAGCCCACATAGAATCGTCCTCCTCATCTTTAGACAGGAATGAATTATCCTAAATTAAATTCTTTTACTCATATCATGAGATTTTTTTGTGCATGCACGTTGTGCTTTAATAACGGTTCCTCGAAAATCGTTCTGCTCAAGTGTGGCAACAGCTTCAATTGTAGTACCACCAGGAGAGCAGACGGCATCTTTTAAGGCACCTGGATGTTCTTTTGTTTCAAGAACCATTTTTGCTGCGCCAAGAACAGACTGAGCAGCGAACTTATAAGCCTGTTTTCTTGGCATACCATCTGCGACGGCAGCATCTGCCATAGCTTCAATAAAAAGGTACACATAAGCAGGTGAAGAGCCAGAAACACCAACAACAGCATCCATTAAGCTTTCAGGAACGATTTCAGATTTTCCAAAACTATTAAAAATCTTAGTGACTTTTAACAGATCATCGTCTGTTATGTTTTCATTTGGCGTCAATGCAGACATTGCCTCTAATACCATGGCTGGAGTATTTGGCATGGAACGAACCAGTTTTATCGGTTTTTGAAAAGTTTCCTGTATATGGGCAATTGTTTGCCCTGCAGCAATTGCAACGATGATAACATTTTCTTTGGTATGTTCTTTAATCTGTGCAATAACAGTGTCATAAAGATATGGTTTAACAGCTAAAAATAAAATGTCAGATTGTTTTGCAACGTCAAGATTTTCAGTAGTAGTAACAATACCATATTTCTCTTTCATAGCATCTAGTGTTTTTTGGGAATGTGCACTGGCTATTACATTTTTTCGACTGCAAAGACCAGAACTGATGATTCCGCCAATCATGGCTTTTCCCATATTTCCACATCCAATAAAACCAATTGTTTCTTCTAACATAATGTTACCTCCGTATCGATTCATAAGTCCTCTTTAACTTTATTATAATTAAAAAAAAGGCCGATGCAAGATAATTTCCTGCATCGGCTGCATATTCTAAATATTTTTAGAAATCAGTGAAGTCTTTTTCTTTTCTTTTTTCAAGGAAAGCATTCATACCTTCTGTTTTATCATGTGTTGAGCAAACAACACCAAAAAGATTGGCTTCCATTTCAACTGCGTTTTTGATATCCATATCGTATCCATTGTTAATAGCAGCTTTTGCAATAGAAACAGCATAGCTTCCGTTACGGGCAATCTTAGCAGCCATTTTTTTTGCAGTAGCCATCAAATCAGCCAAAGGTACAATCTGGTTTACTAAACCAATGCGGTATGCTTCTGCTGCATCAATATTATTACATGTGAAAATGAGTTCTTTTGCTTTTCCCATTCCAACCAGACGTGCAAGTCTTTGTGTACCACCGAAGCCAGGAATAATACCAAGTCCACATTCAGGTTGTCCAAACAAAGCATTTTCTGAGGCAATACGAATATCACAGGCCATGGAAATTTCGCATCCACCGCCTAAAGCAAATCCGTTTACGGCAGCAATTGTAACCTGACGCATATTTTGTAATTTAAAGAAAGGAACAGCTGCTTTCATACCAAAAGTTCTGGCATCAGCGGCTGTGAAATTAACCATTTCAGAAATATCGGCACCAGCAACAAAAGATTTTTCGCCGCCACCTGTCAAAATAATAACTTTAATATCACTTCTCGCTTCAATTTCAGTTAAGACTTCTGTTAATTCTTCTAAAGTTTCTGAATTTAATGCGTTCAATGCCTGTGGTCTGTCAATTGTAAGTACAGCAATCGCATTTTCAACTTCTAACTTCAAATTGTTCATTGGTAATCCTCCTAAATAATGGTGTGCAATAATTTGACCAAATATAATGATACTTTATAACTTTGATAAAGATTTGTCAATCCCTAACGTTACTTTTTTAACAATATTTTTAGAAGAAAATATGCTATACTTTGCAATAGAATCAGTAGAAATCTATAAGCGAAACAGAAAGGAAACGATAAATTTATGATAGAAGAATTTGAATTAAATAAAATCATTTCACCCTTATTGGAATGGTTTTATAAAAATAAAAGAGTCCTGCCCTGGCGCGAAAATCCATCTCCGTATCGTGTCTGGATTTCTGAAATTATGTTACAGCAAACAAGAGTAGAAGCAGTAAAACCATATTTTGAACGTTTTATGGCACAGGTGCCTGGTATAAAAGAATTGTCAAAAATACCGGAAGAAAAACTTTTGAAATTATGGGAAGGTCTTGGGTATTATAACCGTGCCAGAAATTTAAAGGAAGCTGCAATTCAGATGATGGATCACTACGATGGAAACCTGCCAGATGATTATAATGAACTGCTAAAATTAAAAGGGATTGGACACTATACAGCAGGTGCGATTGCATCGATTGCATATCAGATTCCGGTACCAGCAGTAGATGGAAACGTATTGCGTGTGATTTCAAGATTAACAGAAGATGACCGTGACATTTTAAAACAATCTGTAAAAGAAAATTATGAAAAGCACCTTCTTGAGATTATTCCGTTACAGAAAGCGGGTGATTTTAATCAGGCACTGATGGAACTTGGTGCAACGGTCTGTGTACCCAATGGAGAACCATTATGCAATCAGTGTCCATGGGAAAATCTGTGCCTGGCAAAAAAACATGGTACGTGGCAAAAACTCCCCGTCAAAGCGAAAGCAAAACCCAGAAGAATTGAGGAAAAAACAATTTTGATTATTCGAGATGGAGAGCGGATTGTTTTAGAAAAACGTTCTGCAAAAGGGCTTTTGGCAGGGCTGTATGAATTCCCAAATGAAGAGGGGTTTTTAACAGAAAATGAAGTGATAGAAATGGTGAAAAAGAAACATCTGGTTCCGATATATGTAAAGAAATTAGAAGAAGCAAAACATATTTTTTCTCATGTGGAATGGCATATGAAAGGCTATATGGTAAAGGTATCTCAATTAGAATTAAATGAGTCGAAAAGTCTTTTTGTAGAAATAGAAGATGCTAAAAAAAATTATCCTATTCCGTCCGCATTTGCTAAATATACAAAATATATGAACCTGATTGTAGGAAAAGAAGGAATTGAAGAATCGCTAAAGGAATAAAAGATTTATAGGTAATTGCGAAACAATGTAAAGTACTTGATATATTAGGTGAATTAACCAAAAGAATGGCGATTGGCCACTGCATTCGGAGCCTTCTTTTGGTAATATTCACTTTAAAAATTCATTCAAAATGAGTTTCGCAATTGCCTAAAATAAAAGATTTATACAAAAGAGGAGGCTGATGCATTTGCACCAGCCTAAAATGAAAAAGATTTTATGTTATCGAAAATTCGTAGTTTTTGGGAGGAACCTTGCATATAATATGCAAGGTCTATGAAAAAGTATAAATGATATCTTATCATTTGGCTTTTTAACTATAAATTTAGTATATAATTGAATTATGAAGAGTGTGTGTTTAGAATATTAGATTTTTGTAAATAAAATATGAACAAATTGAACGGTTATTAGCAAGAATTTAAGCAAAAGTAGTAAAGTATTCAAAAAATTCTAAGAAAAAATTCGTTGGTTTTATGGAAAGAAACGTGTATAATATTACGTATGCAAAATGAGCGAATATAGAACTAAGGAGTGAAAAAATGAAAGTATTATCAATAGCAGTACCTTGCTATAATTCACAGGATTATATGGAAAACTGCATCGAATCTTTATTAAAAGGAGGAGAGGATGTAGAAATTGTAATTGTTGATGATGGTTCAAAAGACTCAACCTCTGAGATAGCCGATGCTTATGCAAAGCGTTATCCAGGAATAATTAAATCAATACATCAGGAAAATGGAGGACACGGAGAGGCAGTAAACACAGGTTTAAAAAATGCCACAGGTGTCTTTTTTAAAGTAGTAGACAGTGATGACTGGGTAGAGGAAGAAGCTTATCATAAGATATTATCAACGTTAAAAGAAATTTTAGCGGGTGATACAACCTTAGATATGATGATTAGTAACTTTGTATATGAAAAGCAGGGAGTGAAACATAAAAAGGTAATGCGTTACAGCATTCAGTTCCCACAGGATAGAATTTTTTCGTGGGATGAAGCAAAGTATTTAATCAAAGGAAAATATTTGCTGATGCATTCTGTGATTTATCGTACAAAACTACTGGTAGAATGTGGATTAGAACTTCCAAAACACACATTCTATGTGGATAACATTTTTGTATATAAGCCTCTTCCAAGTGTGAAGACAATGTATTATCTGGATGTGGATTTTTATCGTTATTTTATTGGACGGGCAGATCAGTCCGTGAATGAAAAAGTTATGATTAGTCGTATTGACCAGCAGATTAAAGTAAATAAAATCATGATTGATTCATTTGATTTATGGAAAATTCCAAATAAAAAATTGAGAAATTATATGTTTAATTATTTGGAAATTATTACGGTAATCTCAACAATTATGTGCATAAGATCAGGAACAGACCAGAATTTGGCCAAGAAACGTGAATTATGGGGATATATGAAGAAAAAAGATATTCGTCTTTTTCATAGAATGAGAAGAGGAATATTAGGACAATCGTTTAATTTACCAGGAAGTGGTGGAAGAAAAATTTCAATCGCAGCATATAAGATTACACAAAAGGTAGTTGGATTTAATTAGTGCATAAATAAAATATGTGGATAAATATATAGAAAAAGCATGTCATTTCTAATTTAGAAAGGCATGCTTTTACTAGTATGGAATATTATAAGTCTAGATTCATGGCATTTAATAATTCTGTGCGCATATGGTAGAGCTTATCGGACAAGTCGACGTAGATGTGGGATGGATTAACAAAACGTTTTGTCTCATCCCAGAGTGTTTCTTTTTCTTTGTTGCAAATGGATTGAATTTCCATAACGCTAGGCGTTTTATAAATACATTTTCCATCTTTAAACACGGGAACTAAAAGTTCTTTTAATGTATAACTTCCTCCAGAAACTTTTGTCTTTTTCCAAGGTTCATTTGGATCAAATAATTTCATGTCTTTTGATTCATCGAAAGTTTCTTCCGCAAGAGAAATTAAATCAGCACGAATTTTTCCAGTGGTTTTATCATAGATTCGATAAATGATTTTATTTCCAGGATTCGTTATTTTCTCTGTATTTTCAGAAATCTTGATTTTGGGAATAAAGTTTCCGGATTTATCCTGTATAGCAGCCATTTTATAAACACCGCCAAAGGCTGGATTGTCTTTTGAGGTAATAAGATTTGTTCCAACACCCCAGGACGTGATTTTTGCACCCTGAATCTTTAAGCTTTCTATCAGATATTCATCCAGATCATTTGATGCAGAAATAACAGCATCTGTAAATCCAGCTTCATCAAGCATATACCTTACTTTTTTGGATAAATAAGCAAGATCACCGCTATCAAGGCGAACACCATAATTTTTAAGTTCAACTCCAGCTTCTCTCATTTCACGAAATACACGGATTGCGTTTGGAACACCGGACTTTAGGGTGTCATATGTGTCTACCAGTAAAGTACACGCAGTTGGGTAGATGTTGGAATAGTTTTTAAAAGCAGTATATTCATCTGGAAAACTCATAATCCAGCTATGCGCGTGTGTACCTAAAACAGGAACATCAAACATTTGTCCGGCCAAAACATCGGAAGTACCTTTACATCCACCAATTACGGCAGCTCTTGCACCATATATTCCAGAATCAGGACCTTGTGCACGGCGAAGACCAAACTCCATAACGGCATCATTTTGAGCAGCATGGCAGACCCGTGCTGCCTTTGTTGCAATCAGACTTTGATGATTTACAATATTCAAAATAGCTGTTTCGACTAATTGAGCTTCCATAATAGGAGCAACTACCTTGATAAGTGGTTCTCTCGGAAAAATAATCGTTCCTTCTGGAATAGCATAAAGATCTCCTGTAAAGTGGAAATTTCTCAAATATTCTAAAAAATCTTCATCGAAAAGCTTAAGACCTCTTAAGTAAGCGATATCCTCATCTGAAAAATGTAAATTATTAATATAATCAATAACCTGTTCAAGACCTGCACAGATAGAGAATCCCCCATCGCAAGGATTTTTGCGGTAAAAGGCATCAAAAACGACAATTTCTCGGTTATTAGTTTTAAAGTAACCTTGCATCATTGTAATTTCGTATAGATCTGTCAATAATGTCAAATTTAATGTACTCATAACATAATTTGCATGCTTGGCACATGCACTCCTTTCTTTCATAAGCATGAAAGCTTTTATTTGTTATAATAGGAAGTATATAAAGTGTGATTTCTATTATTTAAAGCGAATTATAGCATATATTTTCTCTTTTTTGAAGAAAATATATAAGAAAAATTTGTGCACAGCCGAAAAAAATGGAATTATTTAGAAAATTAAAAAATATCATTGTTTCAAAATTAGACCTTTGCTATAATGAAAAAGTATACGATAATATAATTATAAATGAAAAATCTGGAGGATCAAAAATGAGTGAAGAAAATTTCGAGAGCAATACACCATTGCCAAATGATACAGGAGCAAAAAAGCCGAATGATATAATACAACCAGAACAACCAGAAAATAATATTGATCAGCCAAATTATAGTAACCAGGCAGATTATAACAATGGGCAACCAAACTATGGAAACCAGGCAGATTATAACAATGGCCAGCTAAATCATGGAAATCAGGCAGATTATAACAATGGGCAGCCAAATTATAGTAACCAGGCGGATTATAACAATGGTCAGCCAAATTATGGAAACCAGGCAGATTATAACAATGGTCAGCCAAACTATGGAAACCAGGCAGGTTATAACAATGGTCAACCAAACTATGGAAACCAGGCAGATTATAATAATGGTCAGCCAAACTATGGAAACCAGGCAGGTTATAACAATGGTCAGCCAAATTATCCAAATGGACAGGTTGTGCAGCCAGTAAAAAAAAGCAGTGAAAATGGATTTGGAATTGCCGCATTGGTATTAGGAATTGTCTCATTTATACTTTTTTGCACCTGCATCAATTTACCACTTGCAATTGTAGGAATTGTTTTGGGTATCATTCAATTAACCAAAGGCAAAAATAAAGCACCTGCTATTATTGGCATCGTGTTATCTGCGGTATCTATCATTGCATTCCTTGTATTTTGGATTATGGTTGGATCAGGCGATTCAACTTTTCAGAAAGATTTCCAGAAAGGCCTTGAAAAAGGATACGAAGGATATCAGGAAGCACCAATACATGATTTAGATGAAAGTTATTTTTCCTAACGCAGAAGCTTAAAATAGAGAAATATCTTGACAAAGCAGGAATTTTAGATTTATACTTTTTTCAGTATTTTTATATGTAAAAGCAATGACGAAGACAGTAAGATATTAAGAGAAAGTCAAAGCGAGCCGGGATGGTGAGAGCCGGTATGAGTATCTGATATGCTGAATATCACTTCTAAGCTTCAGGCTGAACAATAAACGAAGTAAGCCCTGACGGATATGTTCCACCGTTAAATGGAACCGTGTATGCAAGGAGAAACCTTAAGTACAGTGTAACAGGTGGTTTATGAGCAGCTCTTTTTCCTATTACAGGGAAAGGAGCTTTTTTTAAAATAGAAACAGGAGGAATTCGCATGTATAAAAAAGTTTCGCCAAACACAAATTTTGTTGAAAAAGAAAAAGAAACAGAAAAATTTTGGGAAGAAAATCATATTTTCCAGAAAAGCATGGAAAATAGAAAAGAAGGACCAACCTATACTTTTTACGATGGGCCTCCAACTGCAAATGGAAAGCCTCATATCGGACATGTATTAACGCGTGTCATAAAAGATATGATTCCAAGATATCAGACTATGAAAGGCAATTATGTACCACGTAAAGCAGGATGGGATACCCATGGTCTGCCAGTAGAACTTGAAGTGGAAAAAATGCTTGGACTTGATGGAAAAGAACAGATTGAACAATATGGAATGGATTCATTTATACAACAATGTAAAGAATCTGTTTGGAAATATAAAGGAATGTGGGAAGATTTCTCAAGCACAGTTGGATTTTGGGCAGATATGGAAAACCCTTATGTCACATATGATGATAATTTCATAGAGTCAGAATGGTGGGCACTAAAAAAAATCTGGGACAAAAAACTCTTATATAAAGGATTTAAAATTGTACCATATTGTCCAAGATGCGGGACTCCGCTTTCTTCCCATGAAGTAGCACAAGGATATAAAGCAGTGAAAGAAAAATCTGCAATTGTACGTTTTAAAACAGTAGGAGAAGAGAATACGTACTTTCTTGCATGGACAACAACACCTTGGACATTGCCATCAAACGTTGCACTTTGCGTAAATCCAGAAGAGACTTATGTGAAAGTAAAGGCAGGGGATGGACATGTATATTACATGGCAGAGGCACTTTTAGATAATGTATTGGGAAAATTCGCAGATGAAGAAAATGGTGTAAAAGCATATGAAGTACTAAAAACTTATAAAGGAATAGATCTGGAAAGAAAAGAGTATGAACCTTTATATGAATGTACAAAAATTTCATGTGAAAAACAAAAGAAAAAAGGACATTACATTACCTGTGATTCTTATGTAACAATGTCAGATGGTACAGGTATCGTACATATTGCCCCTGCATTTGGTGAAGATGATGCAAAAGTAGGACGCAAATATGATCTTCCATTTGTCCAGTTTGTAAATGGCAAAGGTGAGCTGACACAGGAAACTCCCTATGCAGGAGTCTTTGTAAAAAAAGCAGATCCAATGGTATTAAAAGATTTATCTGAACAAGGTCTGTTATTTGATGCACCTAAATTCGAACATGATTATCCATTTTGCTGGAGATGCGATACGCCACTTATTTATTATGCAAGAGAATCCTGGTTCATTAAAATGACAGAAGTAAAAGATGATCTTGTGCGTAATAATAGCACCGTAAACTGGATTCCAGAATCCATAGGAAAAGGCAGATTTGGTGACTGGCTTGAAAATATTCAGGATTGGGGAATTTCCAGAAACCGTTATTGGGGAACTCCTTTAAATGTATGGGAATGTGAGTGCGGACATCAGGAAGCAATCGGAAGCCGTCAGGAATTATTTGAAAGAAGTGGAAATGAAAGCGCAAAAACGGTAGAACTTCACAGACCATATATTGATGAATTTACCATGAAATGTCCGGATTGTGGAAAAGAAATGCACAGAGTACCAGAGGTAATTGATTGCTGGTTCGATTCAGGAGCTATGCCTTTTGCACAGCATCATTATCCATTTGAAAATAAAGAATTGTTTGAACAGCAGTTTCCAGCACAGTTTATTTCAGAGGCAGTGGATCAGACACGAGGATGGTTCTACTCTTTAATGGCAGAGTCTACAATACTATTTAACAAAGCCCCATATGAAAATGTTATTGTGCTAGGACATGTACAGGATGAAAATGGACAAAAGATGAGTAAGTCCAAAGGAAATGCAGTAGATCCATTTGATGCATTAAATAAACATGGCGCAGATGCAATCCGCTGGTATTTCTACATCAACAGTGCTCCATGGTTACCAAACCGTTTTCATGATAAGGCCGTAACAGAAGGACAGCGTAAATTCTTAAGTACACTTTGGAATACGTATGCATTCTTTGTTTTATATGCCAACATTGATGAATTCGATGCAACAAAATATGAATTGGATTATGATAAGCTGTCCGTCATGGATAAATGGCTTTTGTCAAAATTAAATTCAGTAGTAGCAAATGTAGATAATTGCCTGTCAAATTATAAAATCCCAGAAGCAGCAAGAGCTATGGATGAATTTGTGGATGAAATGAGTAACTGGTATGTAAGAAGAAGCCGTGAACGGTTCTGGGCAAAAGGAATGGAACAGGATAAAATCAATGCATACATGACACTTTACACGGCACTTGTTACGATTTGCAAGATAGCAGCACCGATGGTACCTTTTATTACGGATGATATTTACCAAAACCTTGTAAGAAGTATTGATAAAAGTGCAGAAGAAAGTATTCATCTGTGTGACTTCCCAGTTGCAAAACAGGCATTTATAGATAAAGAACTTGAAAAAAACATGGATGAGTTACTAAAGGTAGTTGTGCTTGGACGTGCCTGCAGGAACACAGCAAATATCAAAAACCGTCAGCCAATTGGAACGATGTATGTAAAAGCTGGAAATACATTGCCTGAATTTTTCACAGAAATCAT
>Ga0302164_10000633_pt1 | contig 11627 bp, 9 predicted proteins | sample I_Fen_E3_1_FD_193500 | JGI IMG/M metagenome (GOLD analysis project Ga0302164, IMG submission 193500) | Peat permafrost microbial communities from Stordalen Mire near Abisko, Sweden - I_Fen_E3_1 | ecosystem: Environmental > Terrestrial > Soil > Wetlands > Permafrost | place: Sweden: Abisko... | reverse complement strand
AAAATAAAAAAGATACCAACCCTTGTGCGCAAAAGCGTAGTTGCAATAATGAACCAGATACCAGCAGGCAGCATACCAGTGTATAATAAAAAATATCTTTTTGAAGATCGTTATAAAAAAGCCCAATTGCTTTTAAAAGACCCTTCGCCAAAAAATATTTTGAACAGTTTGACGCAGCAGATGAATGACGATGATACGGCGGCACTTTTCAAAACAAAGATCCATAAGCTGGGTTCGTTTTTCGACAGCACAGAGTTAAAGCCGGAATTTTATTCCAACCTGGCCTATATTATGGCTATCGATTACCAAACCTATTTGCTGGATGACATCCTGCAAAAAGTAGATAAGGCCACTATGAGCGTAAGTTTAGAGGGGCGTGAACCGTTCCTTGATCAGCGGGTTATAGAATGGGCGGCACAATTGCCCATGGAGTATAAATATCATAATGGCAGTAAAAAATATATTATCAAACAGATCGTTCATAAATACCTGCCCAAAGAAATGATGGATAGGCCTAAAATGGGCTTTGGCATTCCGGTATTGGATTGGTTGCAAAACGACCTGAAGCATTTTGTAGATCAGTTTTTTGAGCCTGCTTTCATAAAAAAGCAAAATATTTTTGACAATGATGAAATACAAAGGATAAAAAATTCGTTTTACCTGGGCAAAGTAGAAAGAGCGGAAAAGATCTGGTATTTATTAATGTTCCAGATGTGGTATGATAAGTGGATGAACAATAATTAAAAAGCAATGGCTATAATAAACCTGGTAAAAACTGCTGTTAAAAACCCTGCATATAAGTCGGTAGCCACATACATTTTCACTAATTTTTTTTCAAAAGGTATCTCACTGCTTTTAATACCCGTATTTACCAACCCGGCATTTTTAAGCCCCAGGGATAATGGTATCCTCAGCCTTTTCTCAAGCAATCTTATGCTGATGGCACCTTTTGTTTCGCTGGGTATGATACAATCTGCCGGTGCAGAGTTCTTTAAGAAGAAAGGTGATGAATTCAGCAGATCATTTACTGCTAACTTTTTAATTTCTTTTTTTCTTACGCTCACCGCAACGGTGGTCTTATTTTTATTCAGGGACGGGTTACTGCAAAAATTTGAACTGCCGCCATCTTTCATTTATATCATTCCTCTTTTAGCCTTCCTGATATTTGCCAGCGAACAACTATTTGCACTTGTGCGCAACCGCAATGAAGTAAAACGGTTTGGAAGGTTTGGCGTGGGTAAAGCCATTATTGAATATGGAGTATCTGTTATACTGATCGTTTTTTTTGCAAAAGGATGGGAGGGCAGGGTATGGGGCGTTGCCATATCGCTTATTGCCATAAATACAATTGGATTTTTTTACTATGCCAGAAATAATTACCTGCAGTTTTCTTTAACCAAACAACACATTATTGACGAAATTAAATTTGGCATACCTGTAATAACTTTTCAGTTATGTGTTTTTATGCTGGGTACCACAAATAAACTTTTCCTGGCTATTTTTAAGGTAGATAAATACCAGTTGGGGATTTATGCTATTGCCTGTGTGTTTGGTACATTGGTGGGCTACCTGGGCCAAAGTATTTTTTTATACATTCAGCCTAAGGTGTACAAATCAATAAGCGAAGGCAAGGCAACTATTCCATCACTACGCCGCGAATTCTTCCACTATCTTAAAATGCTTATTGCAGTGGCCATCCCCTGTATCTTGTTTGTACTTTTTTTATATTACTACATCATCAACAAAATATATCTTCCGGGCATACCGCTGTTTTTACTGGTGAGCCTGTCGTCATTTATCTGGCAACTGAATAATTATTTCTTTCTTTTTTTATTATATTACAAGGCAAAGAAAAAAATATTTTCACTGGCATTGATCTCTGTGTGTGTATCGGTTATTGTAAATACATTGATGGTAAAAAATTTTATGATACTGGGTGATGCCCTGGCAAGCCTTATCAACACCTGTTTATTTACAGTATTGGTTTGCCTGTTCATAAGAAAATTAGTGACAGAAAAATTCAGTAAACCTGTTCCTGCGATGACATAAACCTAAACCATAGATAATACTTATCCAGTTAAAAAATGAAATCAACCTTAGCACCAATAGTATTCTTTGCATATAACCGGCCCGATCATACCCGGAAGGCGCTGGAATCTTTGAGCAAAAATAAACTGGCTGATCAATCTTCTCTTTTTATTTTTATAGATGGGCCAAAGCCAGCGGCAAGCGAAGCCGACAAAGCCGCTATTGAGGAAGTTAAAAAAGTGGTACAGGAAAAAAAATGGTGTGGAGAAGTAACGGTAGCTGCTTCGGCAATTAACAAGGGATTGGTAAAAGCCAACATCGATGGCATTACAGAAATTGTTGGCCGCTTTGGAAAAGTAATTGCACTGGAAGATGATGGGTTATTATCTCCCGGCTTTTTAACTTACATGAATGATGCCCTTGATTTTTATGAGGCTAATCCAAAGGTGATGCATGTGAGCGCTTACGCAAGGCCCGATTTTGCCCCGGTAAAAGTTGAAGCATCCACCTACTTTTTTTATCACACCATTACCTGGGGCTGGGGTACCTGGAAACGGGCCTGGGATAAGTTTAACCCCGATGCATTGGCTTTACACAAAGCAGTAAAAGTAAAAGGAAATATAAGAAAGCTTAATATGGACGGCACTTTTGAAGCTTATTGGGGTTTAAAGGCCGCAGCGCAAGGCAAGCTCAGAAGCTGGAATGTTCGTTGGCATTCATCAGTTTTTTTAAACGATGGGCTTTGTCTTTATCCAACAAAATCATTAGTGTCTAATATCGGCCACGATGGTAGTGGCACCAATTGTGAACCAGACGACCGTTTTCGTGTAAGCGAAGATGCAATGGCTGCAGCAGTTGCAGTTACAGCTATTCCATTAGAAAACCACGAAGCGGTAAGACGTCATTATATCGGCCTGCATTCTTTTAAAGAAAGACTTATATTCGCTGTTAAACATTATATGCGGTACCTGGTAAAATATTAAAATACACTCAGCAACAAAATAAAAATAACTTAACCTGTAAAGTTAAAAATAACTTCAATGGCCAATCAAGAATATACAGCAGCAAACAGTGAATATTTAAAGGGTAATCCTACATGGCATGTGGAACAATCGCCCTGGAAGGCAACCCAGATTTTAAAAATGATGCAGAAGAATAACCTGCATCCGGCAACTGTTGCCGAGATTGGATGTGGTGCAGGTGAAATTCTTAATCAATTATATCAGCGTATGGATGATAAAACCGTAAAATTTTATGGTTACGAAATTGCACCTGATGCATTTGCATTAAGCCAGTCGAGAGTTAAAGACCGGCTTAACTTTTTTCACGAAGACCTTTTGCAAAACGATAAAACTTTTGATCTGATGCTGATGATTGATGTGTTTGAACATGTAGATGATTATTTGGGATTTTTAAGAAAGAGTAAAGCAAAAGCGGAGTATAAAATATTTCATATCCCGATGGATATTGCCGTTTTATCAGTGCTTAATAACAACCCTATGCGTCAAAGAGCAGATGTTGGTCATCTGCATTATTATACAAAAGACACTGCATTAGCAACACTTAAAGATACCGGCCACGAAATAATTGATTGGTTTTATACAAAGGGCGGGCTGGAAATACCCAACCAGCAACTGAATCTGAGTGGAAGGTTTGTTAATTTTTTAAGACGGATAACTTATGCTATAAGCCCGGATTTTTCGGTAAAAATATTTGGTGGCTTTTCGCTTTTAGTATTAGCAAAATAAAATAGCAGCAACACTAAACAGATGACGAGTAAAAATATACTATTCATTTCATACGATGGGATGACGGATCCGTTGGGGCAAAGCCAGGTAATTCCTTACCTGGCCGGACTAACAAAAGCAGGGTATGAGTTTACTATTTTAAGTTGTGATAAGCCGGAAAAATATGCGGCCAACAAAACCTACGTGGAAGGGCTGATAGCGCCTTATCCTATACAATGGACCTCTATTCCTTATCATAAAAATCCGCCGGTACTATCATCTGTGTATGATTTTTTTAAGCTGAAGCAAACGGCAAAAAAATTACATCGTATACGGCCCTTTGATATGGTGCATACCAGGCCGGGACTGCCGCAATTAGTAGCATTGTATCTAAAAAAGAAATTAGGCATTAAGTTTATGAATGATATCCGTGGTTTTTGGGCAGATGAACGTGTGGATGGCGGCATGTGGGACTTAAAAAATCCATTGTATAATGCAGTATATAAATTTTTCAGAGGTAAAGAAGATGAATGCGTAAGAGTAGCCGATTATAATACCTGCCTTACCTACAGGGGAAAAGAAGAAATTTTAAAATGGAAAAATGTACCGCAGCCGGTAAAAGTGGATGTGGTGCCGTGCAGTGTTGATCTTGATCTGTTTAACCCGGCTGCGATAGATACGCAACTTAAAGCTGCCTTTAAAAAAGAACTGGGCATTGCAGATGATGATTTTATTGTAAGCTATCTTGGTTCTATTGGCGGGTGGTATTTAACCAAAGAGATGCTGCAATTTTGCAAAGTACTGCTACAAAAAAAGCCAGCCGCTAAATTTTTATTCATTTCTAATAACAACCACCAGGATATTATTACAGCGGCCAACGAATTTGGTATACCGCCGGAAAAGATAATCGTAAAATTTGGTAAACGCCACGAAGTGCCGGTGTTGTTATCCTTTAGCACCTATTCTTTATTTTTTATTAAAGCCTGTTATTCAAAATTATCTTCTTCACCTACCAAGCACGGCGAGATAATGGCCATGGGTATTCCTGTAATTGCCAATAGCGGTGTAGGCGATGTAAAGGAAATTGTAGAGAAATACAACGGCGGGTTTGTACTGGATACTTTTACATCCGGCGAAATGAATGCCATAGCAGATAAAATGATCGATCCTTGCACCACATTTAATGCTATTACAATACGTGAAGGCGCTAAAGATTTTTACAACCTTGATAAAACCGTGCAAACTTATGTACAAGTGTATAAAAAAATATTAGACTAATACTTTACCTGTGCAATAAATTTGATGAAACATGAGTAAAAAATATTTAATTGTTGGCGCCGGATTTTCGGGAGCTGTATTAGCTCACCAGCTTTGTAAAGCTATTGATTGCGCTATTGACGTATGGGATGAAAGAGACCATATTGCCGGTAACTGCCATACCAGGCGTGATGAACAAACCGGCATAATGGTGCATGAATATGGCCCTCATATTTTTAATACCGATAAAAAAGAGATCTGGGATTTTGTAAACAGCTTTGTGGAGTTCAAGCCTTTTATCAACCGGGTAAAAGCTAATTACAAAGGCAATATTTATTCGTTGCCGGTAAACCTGCATACTATCAACCAGTTTTTTAATAAAACCTTTGGTCCTGCCGAAGCAAAAGTCTTTATAGAATCACTGGCAGATAAAAACATTGGCGAACCACAATCTTTTGAAGAGCAGGCATTGAAATTTATTGGTAAAGACCTGTACCAGGCTTTTTTTTATGGCTATACCAAAAAACAATGGGGTTGTGAACCTTCTGCATTGCCGGCCTCGATATTAAAAAGATTACCCTTACGATTTAATTACGACGATAATTATTACAACAACCCATACCAGGGTATTCCGGTAAATGGCTATAGCGAATTGGTGGAAAAATTGCTGGAGGATAAAAGAATAACTATAACCCTTAATAAAAAATTTGCTTTTACAGATGCGGCAGTGAATGATTACGACCATATTTTTTATACCGGGCCAATTGATGCATTTTTTAATTATCAATATGGGAGGCTGAGTTACCGAACGGTAACATTTGAAAAGCATGTGGCCGATGGAGACTACCAGGGGAATCCTGTAATTAATTATTGCGAAGATACGGTACCGTATACCCGTGTTCATGAACACAAACATTTTGCCCCGTGGGAACTACATGATAAGACCGTGTATTTTAAAGAATTCAGTAAAGAAACAACAGCCGATGATATCCCCTATTATCCCAAGCGATTGCAACAGGATAAAGAAATATTACTGCAATACCGTACTGCAGCCACAACTTTAAATAACGTATCCTTCCTGGGGCGGTTGGCCACCTACCGCTATATGGATATGCATCATGTAATTGGAGAGGCGCTGGATTTTACAAAGTTATTTTTACTGGCAGCAACAGCCGGGAGTAAATACCCTGTTTTTCCCAATACAGAAGATTAGTAAAAGCAACAGGCCTTTTTACAATCCCCGCCTGCATTACAGGCTCCAAAGCTGCGACAGTTTCAGAAATAACCTACTCCGAAAACCAGTTTTACAACCCCAATTATACGTAAAATCACGTAGTATTATAACGACATTTTTGCTGGTGATTTATCCCATAAAATCCTTTGTTAATCAGCGAATTGTATTTTTTTTAACGCCTGCGCAATAATCGTTTTTACACCTCGTTATACTAATGTCCAAATCTATTTAAAACCAAATTACCACCTATGGAAAAGGTAATTGCTGTGGTTGTAACCTACAACCGACAGGCACTATTATCTGAATGTATTGCTGCCCTGCGCAACCAAACCCATAAGCCAGATGCAATTCTTGTTGTAAATAATGGCAGCACGGATAATACCGAACAATGGTTGAACCAGCAAACAGATATAATCGCAATCAATCAAAAAAATATTGGTGGTGCAGGAGGTTTTAGTACCGCTATACAAGCTGGCTATAAAAAAGGCTATGAATGGATATGGTGTATGGATGATGATGGGGCACCAAAAGAAGATGCACTGGCACAACTGCTGGCTGTAGATTGTAACGACCTGACGTTATTGAATTGTGCTGTCATCAATAAAGAAGATAAAAAATCCTTTGTATGGAATACCGGTGGACATAAAACTTTAGATGACGTACCAGGAAATATTATTGATGGTATCGGCCATCCTTTCAATGGTACTTTTATTAACCGGCGCATTGTAGAAAGAGTAGGCGTGCCTAAAGCACAGTTTTTTTTGTGGGGCGACGAAACAGAATATTATTACAGGATAGTTAAGAGAAATAATATACCGGTTTGCACTGTTGCCAGTAGCATACACTATCACCCGGCAGCTACATTTTCCTTTAAGCAGGATTGGGATTATAAAACTGCGTGGAAAATGTATTTCTATATCCGCAACCGCTTACATATTCACCAAGCGAAATTCAACAACAGGTTTGTAGCATCAATAAACTACGGATGCTTTTTAGCAGCACTTGCAGGAATTGTACTGGTATTTCAAAAAACTGATAAACTAAAAAAATTAAGCTTTATTTTTTGGCCGGCTTCGGATGCCGTAGCTAATAATTTTGCTGCCACACCAGCCTTTATACTGAACAAACTAAAAACCAAAGCAGAAAATACTTCTAACAGCAATTTTGTACATGCTGCAAAAAATATTTGGTCGCTCTTATTTACACCATCGTCGGTAGTGAAGAAGATGCAGACCAGGTAATGTAATAATCCCTCTGAGACTACAAGTTAACAGCCTCCTTATTTTTAAGGAGGTTGTTTTTTTTCTGTATACTGGCGTCCTGAATTAAAAAAATGGCAATCACATAAAAAGGCATACAGGGAATTTTATACCTGCACAGGCTGCCAAAGTTGAGTGTGGTGGCACCTACAAATAATGCAAATATGACAGAAAATAAGAAGCAATACATTGCCAGGGGATTTTTTGTTAATGTTTGAAAAACGGTTTTAAAACCGGCCTTAAAAACAACAGAAATGGTAAAGTACATTAAAGCGAGGCCTTCCAGAGAAGATAACAGGGTTGAAATTTTCCTCGATTCCCAAATAAAGGGCCTGAAAAAAGTAGTACCGATAAAAATGGGTGCCATTTTTACAAGGCCCGTTATACTGCCATCAAATTCGGTACCGTAAGTAAACATTGAAGAGTTGGAGTTTTCATTAGCCTGATTTTCGTAAGCTACATTGATTTTCTTTACATTTTTAGTAACGCTGCCTACGGCATATTGCCCCATCTCATCCTGCAGGTTGGTTAATATTTGTGAAAATGCAATGATACAGCCAACAACCAGTGCAGGAGCTAAAACAAGTTTTACTGCTTTATTGTTTAAAAAACTTACATTTTTTAAAACCAGGTATAGTATAAAAAATGGCACATACGATATTAAAATATATGGCTTAATCACCCATATAAAATAACCAAAAACAAGTGTCAGTATAATACTTTTAATAAGCTCTGCCCTTCTTATAAATATCTGGTACAACGAATAGGTGATCCAGCCAATAGCAGCAATGCAAATACTATCTTTTAAAATTCCGGAACTCCAGAATACAAAAGTGGGCAGGTATAAAATGGCAATAGCAAACTTGCGGTGCAGGTGGGGATATTGCTCATAAAAAAACAGGAACAACTTCCATGCACCGGAAAAAGCGAGTAACCCAAAAACCAGGTTGGTAAGCAAATATTTCCCCATTGTGATAAATGAGATGATCGTTACAAATCTTACCACCATAAAATTGGCTTCACCCAAAAGATACCCTTTGTTCCAGGGGTCTTTTAAAAGCGTTTCATCAAAGTCCTTTGCTGCAGAAAATATCCATTTAAAATTAGCAGGGTCTTTAAGGATGAGGTCGTACAAATTTTTACCTTCCACCTGGTACAGCACGAAAGAATCGCCGATGGAAATTTTCCAGTTGAATATTGCAAACACGAGCACTACGAATATCTTTATCCAAAACCCCTGGTTGTGATAATACTTAAGTACAGGATTGGGATAGTTTTTTCTAAAGGCCTTAAAAATAAAATAAAAGAATGTAACATAAACAGGATATAAAACAAGATCTAAGATGCCCATGAAAGTTTAATGTTAGGAGGTGAAACAAACCTGTTTACTATAATATCCTGTAATTGTATTGTGATAAACCCAAATTTATCTTAAATTCTAATTTTTCTTTCAATAATATGCGTTTATTTTTGAGTTTAATTAAAAATTTACCGGCACTTAACTTTATAAGCAAACATTTGACCAGTACCAATACGCATAAAAAATTAATTCGCATAACCACTGTTCCAATGGCGCTCCGCTATTTATTACCGGGGCAAATGAAATTTATGCAGCAAAACGGGTTTGACGTGCTTATGATAAGTGCCGATGGACCGGAACTGCCCGACGTTATACAAAACGAATTGTGCAGGCATATTGTTGTACCTATGACGAGAAAGATAACGCCACTGCAGGATCTGAGATGTCTGATACAGCTATTTAAAATTTTTAAGCAAGAAAAACCAGCTATCGTACATACGCACACGCCTAAAGCCGGTTTACTGGGTATGCTGGCAGCAAAACTAGCCGGTGTAAAAGTGCGCATCCATACTGTGGCCGGTATGCCGTTAATGGTGGAAAAGGGAGCAAAGCTCAGGCTGCTGAAGTTTATAGAAAAACTCACCTACAGTGCAGCCACTAATGTATGGCCCAACAGTAATTCGCTGTACAATTATATAACAGCACATCAATTTACTTCAGCTAAAAAACTAACCATCATTGGCAAAGGGTCTACCAATGGAATCAACATCAACCGCTTTAGCGCCGCTGTACTTAATGAAAATATTATTACCGAAGTAAAGAACAGCATTCATTTTTCTGAACAGGATACTTACCTGCTTTGCATAGGACGGCTGGTGGCAGATAAAGGCATAGTAGAACTGGTGAACGTATTCACCACATTACAAAAAAAACACCCTGCCTTAAAACTGATTTTGGTGGGAGATTACGAAGAAGAACTGGATCCATTACCACAAGCTATTATGCAGCAAATTGAAAGCAACAAAAGCATCATTCATATTAAATGGACACAGCAGGTAGAGTACTTTATGCATGTTGCCAGCTATTTTGTTTTTCCATCGCACCGTGAAGGTTTTCCTAATGTATTACTGCAGGCGGGCGCCATGCAATTGCCTATAATTTGCAGCCGTATTGCAGGCAATGTAGATATTGTAACCGATAAACAAACAGGATTGATTTTTGAAACTGCCAGCGAGCAACAAATGGAAGCACAAATAGAATATGCACTTTTAAACAATGCAACCATGCAAACCATGGCTACCACACTAATGGAAATCATTAAAAAAGATTACCAGCGTGAAAATATCTGGCAAAATATTCTTTCGGCATATAAATCATTGTTACATTTAAACAACTAATACTATTGCGATGATATTGATTGGTTACTCCGGCCATGCATTTGTTGCTTATGGCATTATTACGGCTGCTGACAAAAAAGTAACGGGTTATTGCGATAATGATGAAAAGCAATACAACCCTTTTTCACTATCCTATTTAGGTAAAGAAAATACAGATGCTGCAGTGGCTGCATTTTTAGCAAATGGTTTTTTTATTGCTATTGGCGATAATAGTATAAGAGAGAAAATATATCATTCACTGGCTGCAAAAAATTTATATCCCGGCAATGCCATTCACCCGGCTGCAGTAATTGATGCTTCGGTAATTATTGCAGCACATGGGGTAATGATTGCGGCCAATGCAGTTATTAATCCACTGGCCGCAATTGGTACCGGTGCCATTTGCAATACCGGTTGTATTATAGAACACGAATGTGTGGTGGGTAACTTTGCACATATTGCACCGGGTGCGGTTTTATGCGGCAATGTAAAAGTGGGCCATAACAGTTTTGTGGGTGCCAATGCAGTAATAAAACAAGGCCTTACTATTGGTAATAATGTAATGATTGGTGCTGGGGCGGTGGTGGTAAAAAATGTACCGGATAATGTAACCGTAATGGGTGTTCCCGCTAAATAATTTCCTAAACCCCTAAACTCCTAAACCTCTAAACCCCTAAACCTTTAAACCCTTATCTTTGCCACGCAAAAAAATACATTACTTATGAAAGTTTTAGTTACAGGCGGAGCTGGTTATATTGGCTCTGTATTAGTTCGCCAGTTATTAAGTAAAGGTTACCATGTTCGTGCCTTCGATAATTTAAATTTTGGAGGCGATGCATTGTATGATGTAATGCTGAACCCCAATTTTGAATTTTTAAAAGGCGACGTTAGAAATACTGAAGACGTGGCCAAAGCTATAGAAGGCATTGATGCTATTGCACACCTTGCAGCAATTGTTGGCGATCCGGCTTGCAAAAAATTCAGCGATGATGCTAAAACTACAAACTGGGATGGTAGTGTGGCCTTATTTGAAGCAGCAGAAAAAGCAGGTGTAAAACGTTTTGTATTTGCAAGTACCTGCAGTAACTATGGTAAAATGGCCGATCCTGATTCTTTTGTTACCGAAACTTCTGAATTGAACCCGGTAAGCCTTTATGCAGAATTAAAAGTAAAGTTTGAGAATTATATCATGCACGAAAGAAAGGATACTAAAATGTGCAGTACTGCCTTACGTTTTAGTACAGTGTATGGCTTCTCTCCAAGAATACGTTTTGATTTAACCGTAAATGAATTTACCCGTAATGCAGCAGAAAAAGGCGTACAGGAAATTTGGGGCGCACAGTTCTGGAGGCCTTACTGCCATGTGGATGATTTGGCAAGAGCAGTGGTATTGGTAATTGAAAGTGACGAAGCAAAAGTAAAATCCAATGTGTTTAATGTTGGGTC
>Ga0302164_10000629_pt1 | contig 11665 bp, 9 predicted proteins | sample I_Fen_E3_1_FD_193500 | JGI IMG/M metagenome (GOLD analysis project Ga0302164, IMG submission 193500) | Peat permafrost microbial communities from Stordalen Mire near Abisko, Sweden - I_Fen_E3_1 | ecosystem: Environmental > Terrestrial > Soil > Wetlands > Permafrost | place: Sweden: Abisko... | reverse complement strand
CTGTAAGAAGTTAAAAAGCGAACTGATGTGGCATAACCTCTTGCCGTAAGCGGTATACCTGCGTAAGTTGCAGCGCCTGACGCTGCAGTTACGCCGGGTATAATTTCAAAGGGAATATTATTAGCTGCTAAAATTTGCAGCTCATCCAAAATATTACTGAAGAAAGAAACATCACCGCCTTTAAGCCTTACTACAAATTTATTTTGCAAGGCGTACTTTAAAAGCAGTTCATTAATTTCCTGCTGTTGTACCGAAGCATCTTTATTATACTGCTTACCCACATAGATAATGTCTACACCCGGTCTCACATAGGTTTTTAAAATTTCCTCACTCACCAACCGGTCTGTTAAAACAATATCCGCCTGCTGTAAATAGCGGGCTGCTTTTACAGTAATTAATTCAGGATCGCCGCAACCTGCGGCGGCAAGAATTACTTTGGCTTTATGATTGTTAGTTTCTGTCATTTGACCTTGTCACCTCACCCCAACCCCTTTCCTTGAGGAAAGGGAACTCGAAGGGGCTCCATTATTTTGAAATATTTTTTTAAGAATTCAATCTTCGCTAAGTTCTTCTCGTTAATTCCTCCGCCAGTTGGCGGAGGCGGAGGGGGTTTTAATACAGTCCCTCAATACTCAAATACCTTTCTCCCGTATCATAATTAAATGTCAACACTTTTGAACCTGCAGGAATGTCTTTTAATTTTTTTGCAACTGCTGCTAATGATGCACCGGTTGAAACACCCACAAAAATGCCTTCTTCTTTTGCAATGCGTTGGGCATGTGCATAAGATTCATCTTTACCTACCTGTATAATACCGTCTAAAATTTTAGTGTTTAAAATAGAAGGGATAAAGCCTGCACCAATACCCTGCAATGGGTGAGGAGATGGTGCACCGCCACTCAACACTGGTGATAATTCAGGTTCTACTGCAAACACTTTTAGGTTGGGCCATTTTGCTTTCAACACTTCTGCAACGCCGGTGATGTGGCCACCTGTACCAACTCCGGTAATGATATAATCCAGGCCTTCAGGAAAATCATTTAAAATTTCCAAGGCAGTTGTTTTGCGGTGTATCTCGCTATTGGCCGGATTATCAAATTGCTGTGGTACCCAGGCATTTTTATTTTCAGCCGCTAATTCATTAGCTTTTTCAATGGCGCCTTTCATGCCTTTTTCCCTTGGGGTTAAAACAAACTCAGCACCATATAAACTCATCAGTCTCCTTCTTTCAATGCTCATGCTTTCGGGCATTACTAAAATTATTTTATAGCCCTTTACTGCGGCTACCAATGCCAAACCAATGCCGGTATTGCCACTGGTAGGTTCAATGATCACACTGTCTTTATTCAATATCCCTTTGCTCTCTGCATCTTCAATCATGGCTAATGCAATACGGTCTTTAATGCTGGCACCGGGATTATTTTTTTCTAACTTAATCCACACTTCGTGATCGTTACCAAATAAACGGTTGATGCGTACATGCGGTGTGTTGCCAATGGTCTCTAAAATATTATTTGCTTTCATTGTTAGTTTTTTAAATAAAATAATTATATGGTTCTGTAAATGTTTTTTTATCTCTTATAGTAATTTCTGATTGCTGAAACACAATAGAAAAAGGCTGCACCGCTTCGGTAAGCCAAACGTTACCACCAATTACGCTGTCATGGCCCACTACAGTTTCTCCCCCTAATATCGTGGCGTTAGAATAAATCACGACATTATCCTGTATTGTAGGATGCCTTTTTTCGCTGGCTTTTTCTTTTTGTACTGTTAGGGCACCCAATGTAACACCCTGAAATATTTTTACGTTATTACCTATGATCGTTGTTTCTCCAATTACAATACCGGTACCATGGTCAATAGTAAATGAGTTACCAATGGTTGCAGCAGGATGGATATCAATGCCCGTTTTGCCATGCGCATACTCACTGATGATACGTGGAAGCAAAGGAATTTTTTGTTGCTGTAACTGGTGTGCAATACGGTGTGCTGCTATTGCAAAAAAACCTGGATAGGCGATCAATACTTCATCAATATTTTTTGCTGCAGGATCAGCTTCAAAAATAGCTTTAGCATCCAGCAATAATTTGCTGTACAATGATGGGACTGTGTTAAAAAATGCAGCTGTTTGTTCATCGCAATAAGCCTCGCTGTGCAAAAGCGGGTACAATAATAATTGTAGTTGAAGTTCTAATTTTTTTAACTGCGATTCAATTTCAAAGCTATTGTTATCTGCTTCTGTTTTACAGATAAACAATACTTCAAAAAGTTTTACCACAAAATCCTTTGCTTTAGCAGCATCAGGAAATGAGCAACCCTGTTGCTTTTTAAAATTTACTATCGATTGATAAAATTGCTGTTCCATAAAAATATTATTGAAATAAAACTGCGGCTACGGTAGCGTTGCTGGTTTCGTCAATTAATATGGCGGCGCCGTTGCTGCGGTTCTTTTTATAACTGTCAAACACAATGGGCGCTGCAGTTTTAATTGAGGCTTTTACTATTTCATTCAGTTTTACCTGTTGCACGTCTTCAATATGTTCTAAACTGTTCACGTCTATTTTATACTCCAGGTTTTTAATGACTGCCCTTACACTGCGGTTGTTATGCTGCAGCAAATATTTGTTACCATTTTGTAATGGCTTGTCGCCCATCCAACAAAACAATACTTCTGCTTCGTTGGTTGCCTCAATAGCTTCTGTAGATTTAACAATGGCATCGCCGCGGCTAATATCAATATCATCAGTTAACAGCAGTGTTACACTTTGCGGTGCAAATGCTTCTTCCACTTCTTTACCGGCAATCTCAATTTTATCAATGGTAGTTTCAATACCTGCAGGTAATACTTTTACTTTATCCCCTTTTTTATAAATACCACTGGTAATTTTTCCGGCATAGCCCCTGTAGTCATGCAATGCTTCTGTTTGCGGACGAATTACAAATTGTACCTGGAACCTACTGTCAGTATGATTCACCGCATTTTTGATTTCCACTTCTTCTAAAAATTCTAATAAAGGCTCGCCTTCATACCAGGGAGTTTGTAAAGATTTCTCTACAATATTATCGCCATTTAATGCGCTCAATGGAAAGTAGGTAACATTTTCAATGCCTAATTGTTGTGCCAGTTTACTGTACTCAATTACTATATTGTTATACACATCCTGCGAATAATTGACCAGGTCAATTTTATTAACTGCCACCACCACATGTGGTATACCCAGTAAGGAAGAGATGATGCTATGGCGGCGTGTTTGTTCCACCACACCATGCCTTGCATCAATCAATACAATGGCAAGGTCAACATTACTTGCACCGGTGATCATGTTACGGGTATATTGTACATGGCCGGGTGCATCGGCAATGATGAATTTTCTTTTGTCGGTAGAGAAATAGCGATAAGCCACGTCAATGGTAATACCTTGCTCTCTTTCTGCCCTTAAACCATCAGTAAGCAAGGCTAAATCAATTTCACCGTTCTCTTTATTCTTCGTACTTTTTTCAATCGCTTCTAAGTGATCAGCTAATATACTCTTACTGTCGTATAATAAACGACCGATCAAAGTACTCTTTCCGTCATCAACACTTCCTGCAGTTATAAATCTTAAAATATCCATTTGTTGTTTTATTTTTTTTGTTACGAACATTTGTTTTTCTAGACATCATCGTTGTGTCACTCACTTGTACGTCATACCATTGTTGAACTTTTATCTAAGCGTAGAGTGTTGCCACTTGAAAGCTCCAGTTTCCCCTTCAGGGGGCGGCGGGGGAGTTCTAAAAATACCCCCCTTTCTTCCTGTCTTCCATCGCTGCCTCTGTTACTTTATCATCAATTCTTGTTTCGCCTCTTTCGCTGATACGGGTGATCTTAATTTCGTTAACCACTTCATCCAAAGTAGCGGCAAGGCTTTCCACTGCTGCAGTACAGGTCATATCACCTACAGTACGATAGCGCACATGTTTTTTCAGGATCACATCAGTGGCATCAATTCTTATAAAAGGTGATACTGCTATCAACTGTCCTTCGTGTTCAATCACTTCACGTTCGTGCGTAAAGTAGATGGAAGGCAAAGGAATTTCTTCGGCACGGATATAATTCCATACATCCAGTTCTGTCCAGTTGCTGATAGGGAATACCCTTACATTTTCTCCTTTGTGAATTTTTCCGTTGAAGATATTCCACAACTCCGGCCTTTGTAATTTGGGGTCCCATTGACCAAATTCATCTCTTACAGAAAATATTCTTTCTTTAGCCCTTGCTTTTTCTTCATCACGTCTTGCACCACCAATGCAGGCATCAAAACCAAATTCTTCAATGGTATCTAATAAAGTATAAGTTTGCAACCAGTTGCGGCTGGCAAATTTTCCTTTTGGTTCGGTTAAGTTTTTTGCTTTGATAGTGTCTTCTACTTTGCGTACAATTAATGTAGCGCCCACTTCATTGGCCAGCCAGTCACGATATTGTAAGGCTTCGGGAAAATTATGACCAGTATCGATATGTACTAAAGGAAAAGGGATCTTCCCTGGTGCAAATGCTTTTTTTGCTAATTGAACCAATGTGATTGAATCCTTACCACCACTGAATAATAAGGCCGGCCTTTCAAACTGCGCCGCTACTTCCCTAAAGATGTGAATACTCTCCGCTTCTAATTGCTCTAAATAATTTAATGTGTATTTGCTCATAATTTATTAGTCTATCGATTTAGTAGACTGCTGTTTAAAAAATTTTTAACTATTAATTTTTATTTCTTCATGTACATGCAGCCCGCATTCTTTTTTATCCGCATCTTCCCACCACCAGCGGCCTGCCCTGAAATCTTCTCCTGGTTTTATAGCCCTTGTACATGGTGCGCAACCAATGCTTACAAAACCTTTATCGTGCAAAGGATTGTAGGGTATATGGTTAGCATTGATATAGGCTTTTACTTCTTCTGTTGTCCAGTGTAATATCGGGTGGTATTTGATCACCTGGTTGGCTTCATCCCATTCAATTACAGGAAGGTTGGTTCGGTCGGCAGAATGTTCGGCACGTAAACCGGTAATCCAAACAGCATTACCCGCCAAGGCTCTTTTTAACGGTTCTACCTTTCTTATAAAGCAACATTGTTTACGGTTATCTACCGATTCGTAAAATGAATTGGGCCCTTTAGCTTCCACAAATTCCTGCAAGGCATTTGCCTGCGGATAGTACGCCTGTATTTTGGTTTGATATTTTCCGTTGGTGCTGTTCCATACTGAATAAGTTTCTGCAAATAACCTTCCAGTATCTAAAGTAAATATTTTAACTGCTAACTGGTTGTTAAGTATTTCATGCGTCACCACCTGGTCTTCGTAACTAAAGCTGGATGAAAAAGTAACCTGGCCGGGAAATTTTTCCGTTAACAGGTGAATAAATTCAGCTGTGCTTAGTCCATTAAGCTGATAGAGTAATTCCGGGATAGTATTTTTTTGTGTAAGTGACATTTATTTAAACATAATTATAAGTTGGAAAGATTGTTTGCAGACCGGTTCAACAACGGTAAACCATGTTGATGCAACAATTGCACATACACATTATGTGAGGAATATAGAGCATAGCATTTTTTAAAGTCTATATAAATGGTAGACAAAGATAATGGATAACTCTTAAAATGACCACATAAATCTGTTTACCGGCATAATTTTAGATAAATATTAAGAAAGCGTACAAAAACCAGCTAAAATCCGGTATCGTCATTTATGATAACGTTGCCAATTTAATATTTGCCTTGTGTAATAAACGGCCTCCCTGGCTTACACAACACCTGCCAGTTCCAAACTGCGTTTGCTTATCTTCTTGTAATCAATATTTTCAATGATGGCATCGGGATACAATATCAGCGAAACCCCTTCTTTTTTCCACCAATCGGTACTGAACAATTTACTGGCATGTATCACACCCGTTAACCAACTGAACTTAAACTCATTGTGCCATTCTTCTATCCATTCAAAATCATCTTTTTTCAGCTTCACAATATCATCCACGCTAACAAATACTTTCAGATAAAACTCATTGCTTAATGTGGTATCGGTTTGATGATGGATCTTTTTGTATTCGTATTTATAATCGTAGCGCAATGCCGAAATATCACTTAATACAGCTGATGCAGTAGGGAAGGCGCCGGCACCTTTGCCCTTAAAGAAATGTTTATCAGAAAATGTGCTCTCTGTTGTTACAGCATTAAATTCGTTTTTTACGTGGTACAAATCATCCGTTTCGTCTACAAATTGTGGCAATACAAATGCCGCTAACTTGCCATTGGCTAATTTTTGTGCATTGGCCACCAGTTTTATAGCGTAGTGTTTTTCTTTTGCCACTACGGCATCATTCAGGGAGATATTTTCGATGCCATTAAAAATAAAACCATCTGTTTTGGTTACCACACCAAAAGAGTGCGCCAGTAAAATGGCGAGTTTATTGGCAGCATCAAAACCACCGATGTCTAATTTAGGATTGCTTTCTGCAAAGCCCAGTTGCTGCGCCAAAAGTAATGCTGCATTAAATTCCAGCCGCTCATCAAAAATTTTGCTCAATATAAAATTGGTAGAACCATTGATGATCCCTCTTATCGACTGCAACAGATCATTATCGTAATATTCTTCCAGATTTCTTATAATGGGCATACTGGCGCAGCAGGATGCTTCGTATAAAAAAGGTGTTTTGTATTCTTCCTGCAATTGCAGTAGTTCTTCAAAATGTTCGGCAATCATTTTTTTATTGGCACTTACTACTGCCTTGCCATTTTGCAACGCTGTTTTTACTATTTCAAATGCGGCAGCAGAATCGTCAATCAGCTCCACTATTACATTAATGCCATCATCATTCAGCAGCACTGCTGCATCAGTAGTAAAATTTTCAGCATCAATGCTTCTTTTTTTACCGGCATTTTTAATACAGATCTTTTTTATAGAAGATTGTAAGGTAGGCGTACTGTGCAATACATCATATAAGCCTTTCCCTACTACGCCAAAGCCAAACAGGCCGATGTTTAATTGATTTGTTGACATTCTTTTTGGTTAATTAGTTTATTTGTTAATTGGTTAACTGGTTTATTTGTTAAGTAGTTGGTTTAAACATTTATCAAGAAGGTAGCTATTACTGATGCATTTCAACCGGTAAGCTGCAGCCCCCCTTCAGGTGTTAGGGGTACTAAAAAAGCTCATCCGTAAATCAGATGAGCTTTTAATATTTTAAGTAAAGTATCGAAGGCTTTTGATCTGACTTATCTGTCCCGACTTTAATCGGGATGGAATTGGCACCTTTTTCCCGCCATTAGCGGGACTGGTTGTCAAGGCTTCATCGGGCCATTACCCTCTGCCTTTCTTGATAAGAGATGTTTAAAGAACTGGTGCAAAGATATAATCAGAAACGGGAAAGTTCCAAATAAATAATGTCAGGTAATTGTAAAGATTCCTAAAAGCCTTTACTGTATTGGGTTTTATCAGGCTGAAGGTTTATAATTCCTCTCCATCCATTCTTCCTGCGAATTGGCTGCCTGCTCCAGTGGAACCGCTGCTGCAATTTTTGCCTGGCCTTTTATAATTGATTTGGTAACAAAAGAATGTTCAATGGCTTCATCCTCCTTCATACCCAGTAATTTCATCAGTGGCAACATTTTATCGCTGCCGAGGTGTTTAAATAAAGGCTCGTCCATAGCGCTATAGACAATAATCTTTTTCTGAGGCCAATTTTTTACCAATTCCAATTCCTTACCATGTAAAGGGTAATGTTCCGCAAAAGAAAAAGCTTTATGATGTAACATGCTGTCATTAATTTCCCGAGCCAGTTTCACTCTTTCTTCACTAATTCCTTGCCCGGCAAAAAAATCTTTAAATAACTCCAGCGTTTTGGGAAACCAGCAAACGAAAAAAATGGCACGATTCTCCTGTGCAGCCTTAGCACATGCTCTTAATTTCGCATTGGTGCTCATATAACAGCGGTCGGTGAAAATACTCTCCGCTTCATTTTCTTCCTTCTTTCCAAATAAATTGAATAACATACTATGCCTTTAAGGCTGCAAAATAATAAAACAAATTATATGCAACTAAATACTTTAGTTTTTGTTTTACCTTTACAGCAAGTAAGTACAAATGGCGAAACAAAAAAAGGCTTCCGATACGGAAGCGATCAGCAACAATGATTTTATTGAAGTTTTTGGTGCAAGGGAACACAATCTTAAAAACATTGATATTAAGATTCCTAAAAATCAACTGGTGGTTTTTACCGGCCTCAGCGGCAGTGGTAAATCATCACTGGCATTTGATACCATTTACAACGAAGGCCAGCGCCGCTATATGGAAAGTTTTGGTGCCTATGCCCGTCAATTTGTGGGTGATATGGAACGGCCGGATGTGGATAAGATCACCGGCTTATCGCCTGTGATTTCTATCGAACAAAAAACCACCAACAAAAACCCACGAAGCACGGTAGGTACGGTTACAGAAATTTATGACTTCCTGCGTTTGTTGTATGCAAGGGTGGGAGAGGCCTACAGTTACAATACCGGCAAAAAAATGGTGAAGTTTAGTGAAGAGGAAATTGTAAACGCCATTTTTGACAGGTACGAAAATAAAAAGATCAGTTTACTGGCGCCATTGGTAAGGGGAAGAAAAGGGCACTACCGGGAACTATTTGAAGAAGTAAGAAAAAAAGGTTTTTTAAAAGTAAGAATAGATGGTGAGATAAAAGACTTGGTACCTAAAATGCAGGTAGACCGTTATAAAATTCATGATATAGAATTGGTGGTGGATAGATTGCCGGCAAATGATGAGATGAGATTCAGATTGAGCCAAAGTGTACAAAAAACGTTGCAATTAGGTAAGGACTTACTTTTTTTATTGATAGAAGGAAGTGAAAAAATAATTCAATTTAGCAAGCAGTTAATGTGTATTGATACCGGTATCAGTTACGAAGAACCATCACCCAATGCCTTTTCTTTCAATAGCCCTTATGGTGCATGCCCTACCTGTAAAGGATTAGGCAATGTATATACTATCGATATGGAGGAAGTATTGCCCGATAAAAGTAAAAGTGTAAAAGACGGTGCCATTGTGCCATTGGGAGAAGAAAGAGAAGCCAGCGTATTTCAACAAGTAGTGGCCTTTGCAAAAAAACATAAGATCAATTTAGAAAAACCGTTAAAAGATCTGCCGCAGGCACAAGTAGACCTGTTGTTGTATGGCGACCTGGGTATTAATGGCGATTTAAATTTAGACCTCAGCGATGATACTGTGCCGGTAGAATACACCGGCAGTTACGAAGGTATTATTCCCATGCTGAAAAGATGGTTCTCATCACCCAACAGCAATGAAGCATTAAGGGCATGGGTGGAAAAATATATGCAATTGGCCAATTGTACCACGTGCAACGGTACACGATTAAAAAAGGAAAGCCTTTGGTTTAAAGTAGATGAACGCAATATTGCAGAACTAAGTGCCATGAACTTAGATAACCTGGCCGCATGGTTTGACGGAGTTGAATTGCGGTTGAATAAAAAACAAAATGCTATTGCAAAAGATATATTGAAAGAAATAAGAGAGCGGTTACAATTCTTATTAGATGTGGGATTGACTTACCTAACTTTAGGCAGGGCTTCCAGAACGCTGAGCGGTGGCGAAAGCCAGCGCATTCGTTTAGCCACACAAATAGGAAGCCAGCTGCAGGGTATTACTTATATTTTAGATGAACCAAGTATTGGTTTGCATCAAAGAGATAACCAGCGTTTAATTACAGCGTTGCAAAATTTACGGGATATTGGCAACAGCGTTTTAGTAGTGGAGCATGACAAGGATATTATGCTGGCTGCAGATTACCTGGTGGATATTGGCCCAAAAGCGGGTAAGCATGGAGGAGAGATTGTTACAGAGGGTACACCGGCATTTGTATTAAAGTCTAATTCTGAAACAGCACTTTACCTAAGCGGCAAAAAAAATATTGAGATACCCAAAGAAAGAAGAAAAGGAAATGGAAAATTTATTGAGCTCACGGGTGTAAGTGGTAACAACCTGCAAAATGTGTCAGTAAAATTTCCATTGGGAAAACTGATTCTGGTAACGGGGGTAAGCGGCAGCGGTAAATCAACTTTAATTAATGAAACACTATACCCGCTGCTGAATAAATTTTGTTACAACAGTAAAGCCAACCCATTGCCGTATAAAAATATCAAAGGCATGGAGCAGATCGATAAAGTAATTGAAATTGATCAAAGCCCTATTGGCCGCACACCAAGAAGTAACCCGGCTACCTACTGTGGTTTCTTTACCGATATCAGAACCTTATTTGCTGCTGTGCCCGAAGCAAAAATACGTGGCTATAATGCCGGCCGTTTTTCTTTCAATGTAAAAACAGGGCGTTGTGATGTGTGTGAAGGCGGTGGCATGAAAGTAATTGAAATGAATTTTTTACCCGACGTATATGTGCATTGCGAAAAATGCAATGGCAGAAGGTACAACAGGGAAACGTTGGAGATCCGCTATAAAGGAAAAAGCATCAGCGATGTGCTGGATATGACGGTGGATGAAGCAGTAGAATTCTTCCAGGCAGTACCCTATATCTACCGTAAAATAAAAGTATTGCAGGAAGTGGGTTTGGGTTATATCACGCTTGGACAAAGTGCGGTAACACTAAGCGGTGGCGAAGCACAGCGGGTAAAACTATCTACTGAGTTAGGTAAAAAAGATACCGGCAAAACATTTTATATTTTAGATGAACCTACTACTGGTTTACATTTTCAGGATATACAACATTTGTTAGTGGTGTTGTACAAGCTGGTAGACAGGGGTAATACTGTTTTAGTAATTGAACACAATATGGATGTAATAAAAGTGGCCGATCATATTATTGATATTGGCCCCGAAGGTGGCGATGGCGGTGGAAGGGTTTTATATGAAGGAATACCCGAGGGATTAATAAAAGTAAAAGAAAGCTTTACCGGAAAATTTTTACAGGCAGAACTAAAATAAATTCAAGAGCTGCAAAATATTTTTGCCACTAATTGCACAAACTTACACGAATGTAGAAATTGCAATTATTAGTGTTAATTCGTGCAATTCGTGACCCATCATGTCACGAAGTAAATTCAAAAAAATTATTGTTATGAGCGATGAAAATATCGGACGTTTTTTCAATTATCATGATGATGAAGATGATAGTGAAGATAAAAGCGAAAACTGGAAACCGGTAAAGCAGTATGGCAAAGAATTATACAGAAAGAGTATTGATATCTTAAACCTTGCGCAAACGATGAGTGATATGTTACCCGATGAAGATGATGACGACCCTGCAGCCACCAAACATCTTATCATGCAAAATGCTTACCTGGTACCTGCAAAGATCCAGGGTGCTATGGCAATGGAATATTATAGTTTGATGATGGAGAATGCAGTGATCATTAAAGTGAACATCTGTCAATTAAGAGAACAGTTATGGGCCTGCAGGGAATTTCATGGCATTGAGCAGGAGTATATTGATGTCATAAGAAATGAAATAGAAGCTTTCAGAAAAATATTTATCAATTGGTTAAATGCTATTGATAAAGAAAACGACCTGCCCGATGAGTGGCATTTATTCAATGATCCATCCGCTTTTCCTGAAGATGATGAGCCATTTGATCCCTCGGATTTTTTCAACAATTTTGATCCGGAAGATGAC
>Ga0302164_10000628_pt1 | contig 11666 bp, 10 predicted proteins | sample I_Fen_E3_1_FD_193500 | JGI IMG/M metagenome (GOLD analysis project Ga0302164, IMG submission 193500) | Peat permafrost microbial communities from Stordalen Mire near Abisko, Sweden - I_Fen_E3_1 | ecosystem: Environmental > Terrestrial > Soil > Wetlands > Permafrost | place: Sweden: Abisko... | reverse complement strand
TTATCTGGTACCACTTTACTTTGCAGTGTGGCTTCGGTTTCAAATAGTTTACGCAGTTTGGCCCTTACCTGCGCATCTTCATTTACGGTTTCTGCAATGATATCCCTTGCACCCTGCAATGCGGCATCAGCGTCAACAACTTTTTCATTGATGAATTTTGTGGCCTCCGCAATTAAATCAATATCTGTTTGTGCTGTAATTAAATTGGCCAAAGGTTCCAATCCATTTTCTCTTGCAGTTTGGGCCTTGGTTTTTCGTTTGGGTTTAAATGGCAGGTAAATATCTTCCAGCTCTGCAATGGTGGTAGCTTTGTTCAATTTTTGTTGCAACGCTTCGGTCATCTTCTCCTGATCGGTAATCGTTTTTTCGATGAACGTTTTACGCTCGGTAAATTCTTTTAAAAATTTCGATTCTTCCTGTATCTGCTGAATCTGTACTTCGTCCAATGCACCCGTTTTGTCTTTACGGTAACGTGCAATAAAAGGAATGGTAGCACCTTCTTCCAATAAGGATAATACTGCTTCTACCTGTTGTATCTTAAAATTAAATTTTTGCGCTATTGGGTTTACGAACTCTGACATTTTTTAATTATTTTTCTTTTTGCATTACTATCAACTATGAACCATCAACTATCAACCGGCTTTCGAGCTGCGAAAATAATGTTGTGTACCCAAACAAAAAATTGGAATACTGGCGGCAATTAATTACAATGTTATTTTTTTATGCGGATTAGCTTCGGCAAATGAATAAATACTGTTTCGGATATAATCATTATCGGCATAGGGATTTAAATAATTCTTCAATTCGGAGGAGCTTTTAGGTTTTAATTTTTTAGGGATATAGCCCATGCCCCAGAAACTTCCTCTTTCTATTAATAAACATAATTTTTCTTCTGCAGCAATACCCTCATCCACTACCACAAAAGTGGGCAATTGTTCATTCAAAGCTTCTATGGCCCTTTTTATTTTGCCATTATAAATGGAAGGTGGTTCTAAAAATTCATAATCAGTTTGCGTAAACGGTGTTTTGTCTAAAAAACAGAGTTTGGCATGCAGTTCAAATTCTTCCACCATTTTTTTTAACAGTACCAAACCCTCGTGCAACAAATTGAACACGTACAATGCCTGCAGGTTCTTTTTCTTTTTATCAATGGCCAATCGCATATAGCCCCGTGCATCTTCAAATAAATACAAGGCATATTTCTGTAAGGGTTGTTTTTGACTTCTGTTGTATAAAGGCCATATTCTTTTTATCTCTGTACTTTCTAAAACCAATGCTTCTAATTCTGTAGCACACTCCCTGCAGGTTACTTTATGAATATTGCGTAAAAAATTCTGCCGCTTTCTATCGGGATCATTATGGGTAAAATGACTGCTTACTCTTTTTTTAATATTGATGGCCTTGCCTACGTATACGATTTTATCCTTGCTGTTGTGAAAATAATATACGCCGGGCTTTGAGGGTAACCGATCAATTGCTGCCTTATCCAGATGCAATGGCAACCATTGATCTTTGGATGATCTTTTAAGCATTTCATTGATGAATACTTCGCCATTATTGGCCAGGTAATATTCAAATAAAGTTACTGTTGCCTTTGCATCGCCGCCCGCCCGGTGCCGGTTTTCAATATGGATATTTAAAGAACGGCAAAGGTTGCCCAAACTATAGGAAGGCAGGCCGGGAAATATCTTTCTTCCCAAACGAACAGTGCATAATTTTTTTGCGGTTAACTCGTACCCCGAATTTTTCAACTGGTGTTTTACAAAACTATAATCGAAGTTTACACTATGTGCCACAAAAATGTTTTCATTCAGCAAATCAAACAATACATCAGCAACCTCATCAAACGCAGGAGCATCTTTTACCATATCATCATCAATGCCAGTTAAAGCAGTAATATACCTTGGAATACTTTGATGCGGATTGATAAGTGTTTCAAAATGTTTTACCACCCTGTTACCATCATGAATGAACACAGAAATTTCGGTGATACAGCTTGCAGCTGCATAACCACCGGTGGTTTCTATATCTACAATGGCGTACAAATTCAGTTGATGTTTTTTAGTTGACCGTTGACAGTAAGGAGCCTGTAAATTACTAATTATTTTAGTTAAACACAAAAGAAGTTTGGCGACATAGGAATGATAGCCGAGAAGAAAGAAGGCGTTATTGAAAAAAAAACGACTTACCAACTTACCGGCAAATCTATTCCATGATTTGAAATAGTATGCTCAGTTAAAACAAGGTTTCCAGGTAATGCTGTTTAATGTTGAAGAGTTTTTTTAACCCTGCTACCTTTTGGAGGTTTTCCTGTTTTTCGGCTTCGGTTCTACTACTGATCTTAGAGCCAACGATAAGCACATTTTTAGGCGTATGTTCTGTAGCAATAAATTCAAATACTTTTGTTTTATAACCATGTGCTTCTAAAATTAAAGCTCGTATACTATCCGTTACAATTTCTGCCTGACGCTCTAATAAGATACCATGCTTTGTAATATTCTTCAATTCATTTTCAGGATCCATTTGTTTGCGGATTTGTTTGTGACAGCAAGGCGCACAAATAATTACTTTGGCATTAGCCTGTATGCCCTTGTAAATGGCATCATCTGTGGCAGTATCGCAGGCATGCAAAGCTATCAGCATGTCAAGTGCCGGTAATGCTGCATCCTGAATGGTTCCTTTTTCAAATTTTAAATTTTTATAGTGGCAGTTTGTTACTATGTGGTTACACTTATTCACCAGGACTTCCCTCATTTCCACGCCAACAATGGTGGCTTCCCTTTTTAAAGTATTGGTTAAATAATCATACAAAGCAAAAGTTAAATAGCCTTTGCCGCTGCCCATATCAGCCACGGTAATATTTTTTTCAAACTGCACATCTTTGATAATACCTTCTATAATTTCCACATAGCGGTTAATTTGTTTAAACTTATCCTGCATATCTTTCTTCACCACACCTTCTGCATTAGTGATGCCAAGTTCTTTTAAATAAACAGCTGTTGCTGAATCCACCACCCGTTGCTTTTGTTTATCATGTTGCTGCGTTGTTGCTGTAATAGTTAAAGTAGCAGGCCGGGTAATTATTTTTATCGTTTCATTTTTATCAATAGCCAAATGAAAGTCATTGGCTGCAGTAAAAAGATCGGCATTATAAAAATCTGCCTGCAACATTTTCTCTATCAGGATCAGGCTTTCTTTAAGGTCGTAATTTTTAAAAATATCCTGCGTGGGGTTTCGGTAAGTAAAAGAAAGTTTGTCGGCTTGCTTTATTTTTACAGGTTTAATAAATACATTTTTTAAATCGGCAGATTTTACTCTTTTATTACCCAATGTAATTTTTATCAGTTGCTGCTGATTAAAATTTTCAGCAATTTTTTGAAGGAAAGCAGACAACTGATTTGACATGAATTTAATTTTATGTTCTGCAAAGGTAAACCAAACAGAAGGAATGAAAGTTTTACCTTATATTTATTATACAAAACTATTTGCCTTAAAGGTTGCCAAGCTTTGCAGGAATGCTACCTAAACAGAATAGGGTTTAAAAGGTTGGCAACCTTACAAACTGGCCTACTACCTATTTTTATTATACAAAACTATTGCTACATGAAAATTGACAAATTCCCATTTACTATCCTGGACTGGACCAATATGGAAGTAAAGGAACGTGCCGGCGTTACCGGAAAATGTACTTCCAAAGTTTTTCATATGGGGCACATCAGGATAAGAATGGTTGATTACTCAGCTGATTATTTAGCCGATCATTGGTGCCACAAAGGCCATGTTATTTACTGTATTGATGGAGCAATGGAAATAAGACTGGAAGATGGCCAGCTGCTTAAATTTGCTAAAGGGATGACTTATCACGTAGGCGATGATTGCGAAGCACATCGTTCCTCATCTTTAAATGGCTGTAAGGTACTGATTGTGGATTAAGCCTTCAAAAAAGTATTACAAGCTTTGACTCACTACCTGAATTGGTGGTGATAATGTTACGACTAAAATACGCCATTAGTAAAAATTTGGGTTATTAGTGATTACAAAAAACTACAAAGTAGTTGCTACATTTTTTGTTGTACTACCGTCGCGCTATTTTCCTTCCTTTGTATTTTCGTGGAATTTAGAAATGCCGTCTTTATGCAGCAGCATTTTTATCAGTTGTATCACCGCGGTTAAAGCAAAGATGCCGCCAATAACCCAGTTTAAATATTGCTGGCTGTTGGCAATACGCTGCACCAGCCATTTACCCCCAAATATAAAAACGCAATTGCCCATCAGCGTTCCTAAACCAATACCAATGATGTAGCTGTTATACTGTTTATGATCAGGCTCTAATATTTTTTTTGTAAATAAAACGGTACTCCACCCAAACCAAAAGGGTATTTGCACCGGGTTAATGGCACACATAAACATACCCAGTAAAAAGCGATGCATATTGTTGTTGAGCAATACATTTTTTGCATTTCCGCCACCTTTGGATGCCGCAATAAAACTGCCCACTGCCAAGGCAACAATTATGGCCAGCGTTATCCATTCCATGGCCTTCATTAGTTTATCCTGCTTACGCACCCAATCAATACCCACCAGTGAAAGCCTTACATACACCATCTCAACCAGTAAAGATCCAAATGAAAAATACAGGGCATCCTTAATACTTTCCTGAATGCCTATTTGCATAGCCGCCACATTAAGTGTACCCAATGGCAACGAGCCCAGGAAACTTATCACCAATCCCCAGCAAAATATTTTTATTAATTTCTTCATTTGAATTTATAAATAACAATTACCTAACACTTTCCAACCTCATTCCAACTTCATCACTATTCACCATTCCCTATTGACTACTCACCATTCACTACCCAATCAGCTCATCAATTTCTTTCATCCGCTTAATATGTTTGTTGGTATCTTTTAAAAACTGTCTGCCTTTTTGCAAGGGCCATGGTTTTATGCCCTGTTCACTATTGTATTTACTTATCTGGTACAAGGCTTTCCAGTGTTTTAAAATTTCTTTGTAGGCACTCATCAGTGTATAACCGGTATCATAAAAATGATTAGGTTCTGCACCGCACCCATTGTATTCCAGTATGGTAAAATTGGTACCGTTCTTCAGGTCTTCCACGCTGGCACACATGATGTCGTAACGGCCATAAAAAAAATCGTTTATTTTATGGCTGATGGTATCAAATATCGTCACCAGCTTTTCATCAATATGTTCTTTCAGGTCTACAAAATTAGCACCACGGTTATGGTTAGCTGCATAACTCAGCATATATTTTTCTCCGGCCGGGATAATGCTATTCCATTTTTCCTTGTGCTTACTTTGTAACTCCGCTGTTCTTTTATTTCCTTTTGGATGCTGCAGTATCAGTTCTTCAAGCGTATGTGTACCATCGCCCGTAACCTGCAGGGGTATCTTGTGCAGGAAGCCCGTAACAATTCCTTTAGCCTCTTTTGGATGACGGATATAGAACACACTTACTTCCACGGGATATTCTACCAATTGCTGAACAATATATTCAAAAGGCATTATAGAATGGTAGTGTAAGAACTCCGCTTCGCTATCCAGTTTTCTGAATAGTATTCCCTGTCCGCCTACTTCGGGCTTTACAATTAACGGGAAACTGATCTGATGTTGTTTCAGTTTTGCAGCAATAGAAGAAAAATCTTCCTTTGGCAACACATTAAATGTAGGTGGGTACAACTCCTGTGGCAGCAGTTCGTACATTTCCTTCTTTGGCTCACCTTCCATACCACCAAACGTTAGCTTAGGGTTACTGGATGTAAAAAACCAAATGGCACGGGATTTAAAAATATACCACAGCCACACAGGTGTGATGGGTGCATATATTAACTTAAATGGCCAAGCCTCCCAATTCGTAATTTTCTGGATTATCTTTTTCAATCGCTTCTATATAATGCCCAAAAATAAACCCTAAACAGCAAACGGCAATCGTAAAACTATTAATTACATTTGCTGTACCAAATAATAATCTTGTATGCATGTACCAACAATGGCCGAATTGATGGCCAATGGAGAAAGCCCTGAAATTTTATTTTGGGTGGGCTGTGCCGGGAGTTTTGATCAAAGGGCACAGAAGATAACCAGGGCATTTGTTACCATATTGGATAAAGTGGGTATCAAATATGCCATTTTGGGTAAAGAAGAAATGTGTACCGGCGACCCTGCAAGACGCAGCGGCAACGAATTCATGTTCCAGATGATGGCGTACCAGAATATTCAAATACTGAATGGCTATGGCATAAAGAAAATTGTTACCGCCTGTCCGCATTGCTTTAATACATTGAAGAATGAATACCCTGAATTGGGTGGCACTTATGAAGTGATCCATCACGCCACTTTTATTCAGCAATTGATTGATGAAGGCAAAATTAAAATGGCCGACGGCGGAGCATTTAAAGGCAAAAAGATCACTTACCACGACAGTTGCTATTTAGGCCGTGCCAATAATATTTATGAAGCACCCCGTAAAGTTTTAGAAGCACTGGATGCAGAACTGGTGGAGATGAAACGCTGCAAAAGCAATGGCTTGTGCTGTGGTGCCGGTGGTGCACAAATGTTTAAAGAAGAAGAAAAAGGAACAATAAGGATCAATTCGGAAAGAACGAACGAAGCATTGGCAACAGGTGCAACCGTAATTGCCGCAGCCTGCCCGTTTTGCAATACTATGCTAACTGATGGTGTAAAGAGCAATGAAAAAGAAGAGAGCGTGCAGGTGCTGGATATTGCGGAGTTGATAGCAGCAAGTATTTGATTTTTTGTAACTTTATTAAAATCTTTACCATGACCTTAAATACAATTAAAGAAAAGTTACACCAATACCTTGAAAATGGAGACCCAAAAAAGGTAAAAGCTTTTTATGCGATGGTGGAAGATGAAATTGCGAACGAAGATTTTGGGAAAGAACTTGACAAAAGGTCTTATGAAATGGAAAGCGGTTTGGTAAAAACATATACACTTGATGAAATGATCACAGAGGCGAGAAGAAAAACAAAAACTAAATTGAAGCATGGAGCTAAGGACTCACCCAAAGGCAAATGAAGATTTTTTTGAGTCTTATTTTTATTATGAAAAGGAATCGACAGGTTTGGGAGAACGTTTTTTTAGAGAAGTCAAAGATGCATATGCTGTCATTGAAAAATTCCCATTAAGGAACAGAATTATTAAAAACAATTACCGGCGGTATCCACTTAAAAAGTTCCCTTTTCAAATTATTTATACTTACAATAAAGCCAAAGCACGGATATCAGTTATTGCAATTCATCATTCCAATAAACATCCTGCAAAAAGGTTTAGAAAATTTTAGAAAAATGAATACAGAAATAAAAGAACATATTCCCGAAGACTTTGATGATAATTCCAAAGTATGGATATACCAAAGCAGCCGCTTATTTTTAATGAGTGAAGCATTTGAAATGGAAGATCTGCTGAACAATTTTGTGGCCAGCTGGAAAAGCCACGGCGATAAAGTAAAAGGTTTTGCCAACTTGTTCTTTGGTCAATTTATAGTTATAATGGCCGATGAAACACATGCTGCTGTTGGCGGATGCAGTACTGATAGTTCTGTTCATGTAATAAAAGCTATTGAACAAAAATTCAACGTAGATCTATTCAACCGGCAAAATCTGGCTTTTGTTATTAAAGACAAAGTGCAATTATTACCACTGTCGCAATTGAGTTATGCAGCCGAAAATAATTTTATTAATGGCGATACTTTGTATTTTAATAATACCGTGCTCACAAAAAAAGAATTACTGGAGAAATGGATTGTACCTGTTAAAGAAAGTTGGTTAGCAAAAAGGTTACCGGCAAAAGTGTGAAACCTATCCCTTACTTCTTCAACAGCTTTATCAAAGCATCCCTGTTACTCTTTGCTTTCTTACTTAACAAATAGCTTACCGCAATCCTGAAATTTTTTGTTTTAGTAGTATTGTAACTTTCTAAATTAAAATTGCCGGCGTAAATAAAATATTTATTCTGCTGCTGGCGAAAGGGATCGATGATACTAATACTCAGTATCAATTTCTTTTTTAAGAATTTTTGCTGCACCCCAATATTCATACTCAATGTACTCCGCACTGTTCCCTGCGGATTGGCAAAGCGGTTGAAAGTAACACTGGCATTACTGTTCAGCAGATCGGTAAACTGGTAACTGCTGTTAAAGCTAGAGAAGATGGAGCCGCCATTGTGATACCGGTTCACTGTTCTGTCGTGTTCGCTGTAAACATTGTAGGTATAGCCCAGGCTTAAATTCACTTTGGCTTTTTTATTGATGGTGCAGCCGCCCCAGGTATTGGCATCATATTCTTTTCTGCCGCTGAGGTTTTGCCAGGTGGTGGTGGTCTTTCCATCAGGTTGCAGTGTTCTAATGGAACTATAAATATCTTTCAGCACATTGTAACCCACAGATACATTGGCATAAAATTTCTTGTTCCACTTACCTACGATAAAATCAAAATTATCTGCAAAATAAGGTTGCAGGTAAGGGTTGCCAAAACGGGTATTATAAGGGTCACTGTAGTCTACACTCGGGTTCAGTTGGTATAAACCCGGACGCTGAATACTTCGTTTATAACTGGCCGTAATATTCACTTCATTCTCCCATTTTTTTACTATATTTACAAAAGGCAGCGGGCTCCAGTAATTGTTGGTATAGTTGCTGGTGTCATTTACCAAATCAAATTTTGTAGTGGTTTGTTCCACCTGCACACCAGTTGTAACATTAAAATCAACTTTTATGGTGTACCGCAATGCTGCCCTGTAAAAAAATACGTTTTGATGAAACTGTATGTCATTACTCAGCAAGTCATTCTTCACAAAAACATTATCCGGCTTTTTTAAAAATGCCGTGTTTAAAATATTGTGGTTATTGGCTCTTATCAATCCATTGCCCAGGTTGATAAAAAATTTATTGTTCTTCAGCAGCCTGTCGTAGTTAATGCGGATGCTGATGGTGCTGTTCTTTATTGTAGTATTTTGTTGCTGGCTGCTATCCGTACCAGTAAAACTATAATCAGGGTTTAAATATTGCTGGTAATAATCCCGCTCATTATCATTAACACCAAAGTTTACGCTGGTGATGATCCTGAATATGGTAGTGGGTAATTTTCCTTTAGCAGTATAGGATGCGGTATAGCTGGGTGATGAGCTGGTACTGGCAGTGGTAATTGCCCTGTTACTGAGTTTATAAATTAAATTGTTGCTGTTGATATTGGTGTATTGATTATCGCTGTTACTTGCTGCATTACTGCTGTTATAGTAAGTGGTAAAATTAAATGCGTTGCGCTTGTTCAAATCATAATCCAAACTAACCCTTGCATTGGGCCTTAAAGCATTATTGTTGTTATTGCCGGTGGTATTAAAATAATTGATAGAGTCGGCATAAATATTTTGCCGGTTGCTGTAACTGCTGCCTTCAAAAGCATTGTAACCAAAGCCTGCACTTGCATTCAAAGCAATTTTATTTTTACGATAGCTAAAGCTTGCGCTGATACCGTTCTCTCCTCTTGTGCCATAGCTTACATTCAGCCGGCCACTCATGCCCACACGGCCTTTTTTGGTAACAATATTTATCACACCACCTCTTTCGTTGGCGTATTGCGGCGGCGGTGTGGTCATCACTTCTATCTTATCGATCATACTACCGGGCATACTTTCTAAGAGATCTTGCAATTGTTTGCCGTTTAATTCCACCGGCTTATCATCAATCAATATTTTTACATCCTTGCCCCGCATTTGCACTTTACCATCGTTATCTACATTAACCAATGGGGCCTGTTTTAATAATTCCGTGGTGGAAGCTCCGGCACTTAACGCAGATTCTCCCACATTAAAAACTATTTTGCCGTCTTTATTTTCTATCAATGGTTTTTCTGCATACACCACCACTTCATCCATATCGGTGGATTTGCGGTGCAACTTTATTTCGTTCAGATCAAAATCAAAACGTTCGGCGCGGATGTAAATACTGTCCAGCCTTAAATTATTGTAACCAACCATGCTCAGTTGCAGCCGGTAATAACCATAGGCCAATTTTTCAAATAAAAAGGCCCCATCTTTAGCTGAGATTATAGTCTTAGTGATCGTACTATCTGTAATTTTTGTAAGCGTAACTGTTGCGGCTGCTATGGATCTGGCATTTTCATTATCCAGCACATTGCCAATAATGATACCCGGGTTAACCTTTGGTTTACTGGTATCCTTTTGTGCATTGGCCGATAAAAAAAGAATGGGGAAAATGGCAGTAAAAATAAATTTCAATTACAACAAGGTTTTAAGCAACAAAAATATTGCATTATGCTAATGAAGCTTGTAGTATTGTTACCAATGGTTGAAGAAATATTTTCCTTATTTAGAAAGCCCCTTTCTGCCATCCTGTCATAATCTACACAGATTTGTATATCTTTGCCTTCCTAAAAAAGTGCAGTAAAAATGCTGGAAACATTGACACCTAAAGAACATGACGAGACCAGGCAGGGCGAAGCGTATGCACCTTTTGCTAACGAGATCAACCTGTTTAAAAAGCATTTCTACATTGAAAGCTATGGCTGTGCTATGAACTTTGCCGACAGCGAAGTGGTGGCCTCCATTCTGCAGGACAAAGGCTTTGGCGCCACTAAAAATGTGGAAGACGCTGATCTCATCTTCATCAATACCTGCAGCATCAGGGATAAGGCAGAGCAAACAGTTAGAAAAAGGCTGACCGAGTTTAAGAAATTTAAAAAGACCAATCCCGGTTTATTAGTAGGTGTGCTGGGTTGTATGGCCGAAAGGTTGAAAGCGCAGTTTTTAGAAGAAGAAAAATTAGTGGACATGGTAGTGGGCCCCGATGCCTACCGCACTTTACCGGGTTTAATTGAAGAGGCCGAAACCGGCCAGAAAGCAGTGAACGTTTTATTAAGCCGCGACGAAACTTATGCCGACATCTCTCCCATCCGCCTCAACAGCAATGGCGTAAATGCTTTTGTGAGTATTATGAGAGGCTGCAATAATATGTGCAGCTTTTGTGTAGTGCCTTTTACAAGAGGGCGTGAAAGAAGCCGTGATGCAGCCAGTATCGTTAATGAATGCAAAGAATTATTTGAACAAGGTTACAGAGAAGTTACCTTACTTGGTCAAAATGTAGATAGCTACCACCAAGCCCCCTCTATCTCCCCCAACGGGGGAGGAAATGGTGAAGAACTTAGCGACCAAACTGTGACTTTTGCACTTTTATTAGAACGGGTTGCGCTAATCTCACCGTTATTAAGGGTGCGTTTTTCCACCTCTCATCCCAAAGATATTACGGATGATGTGTTGTATACTATTGTTAAGTACGAAAACATTTGCAACTATATTCACCTGCCTGTGCAGAGTGGCAGTAGCCGCGTATTGCAACTGATGAACCGTACGTACAGCCGTGAATGGTATATTGCTAAAGTAAACCGCATTAAAGAACTCATTCCCAATTGCGGATTGAGTACAGATATGATCACCGGCTTTTGTACCGAGACTGAAGAAGACCACCAGGAATCATTAAGCCTGATGCGTTATTGCCAATACGATTTGGCTTACATGTACTTTTACAGTGAGCGCCCCGGTACATTGGCAGCAAGAAGATTTAAAGATGATATTCCTGAAGAAGTGAAGAAAAGAAGATTGCAGGAAA
>Ga0302164_10000627_pt1 | contig 11682 bp, 11 predicted proteins | sample I_Fen_E3_1_FD_193500 | JGI IMG/M metagenome (GOLD analysis project Ga0302164, IMG submission 193500) | Peat permafrost microbial communities from Stordalen Mire near Abisko, Sweden - I_Fen_E3_1 | ecosystem: Environmental > Terrestrial > Soil > Wetlands > Permafrost | place: Sweden: Abisko... | reverse complement strand
GACAGGCTGTATAATTAGATTCTTCTATGTATTAAAATAAATTTGGACAAAAAAAAGGTATTAAGTGAATTAAAATGGGTGATCTCGGCTACCCATTAAAGGAGATAAAGTTAAATTTATTTATAAGGGACTTTGCTGAAAAAGAAATTCGTGTGGTAGGAAATTTTATGGGATGGTCTGAAAATAACCCTATCTGGAAAATGCGGCATAATCCTGAAAATGATAATTGGAAATGCCGATAAGCCAGATTAAAAGTGGAATAACTGTTGATTTTTATGAATTTACCTTTTAGTTGATGGCCACTCCAAACCTTAATTTCTGTCCAGGTTATGGTTACAGGTACTTGTTGAAGATTTGAGGAAACTAATTTAATAAATATTTTCAAATTTAAATCTTCAAAAAGCCCTGGGGAGCCAATGTAGTTGCCAGCATAACTGTATTAATATCCCTGTGATCTATCCAATTTCTTGTCTTCCTGTTTTTTTCATCTATCCAAAATTTTTCTATGATAACTCCAAGATCCATATACGATTTAAGAACATTAAATCGATTATCCAATGAATTTTTAATAGAAAATTCATGATTATCCCTGATTAACTCAATTATGATTCCTAATCCCTTAAGACCTATTGAAAGACCTAATTCTCTGAATGCTAGACGATATTCAGCAGGAACATCCATGGGATTATCACTAATGTAAGATCTAAGACCCATAATGGATGAATCTAAAACCATTTCTAGCAGTTCAAAGTGGTTTAAACCATCTTTCATAATTAATTGAGTTATCCTCGTAGCATCAATTAATAGTCCACCTATTCCAAGTGGATCATTAGTTATCAAAGATATTCCCAGGCATATATCTTTCATGTCTTCAATCTCACTTTTAAGTGGGGATTCAGTTGATTCAATTAACCTAGATTCTTCATCCCATTTTGGATCTCATTGTAAGTTATATATCCATCGAGAGGATCATGCTGCCCCATGGAATGAACTAGTGGACGTTTTAGATCGATGCTCATTTTCCAGTACATACTCTTTCTAGTACCATGATGTGATACATATGCAAAATGTGATTGGGCTATTTTTGCCAATTCAAATGCCCATTTGATGTATTTAATATCACCAGTGACCATTGACGTATTGTTCAAGGAGTGCATCCACTTAGTGAGGTAGTGATAGTACTGTCCATCCCTTTCCCATTCTAGCCGTTCATTAAATGGTTCATTGGGCGCGCGTTCATTTAAATCTTTGCCTATACGTAATCCTGCTTGGGTTGGATGATTTTCACCTTCATATGGATCAAGACCACTGATCCAGCCAATTTTTGGATTATCTATCCGATATTTTCCAAGTATGTGATGGACTTGGTCAACTAATTTGAGTGCTAGATCTAAATATTCTTTTTCATCCATACGATTGTAGAGTTCTAAATAGTTACACACTGCAAATGCATCGGTCCATAAATAACGTTTAGGATGTGTACTTTCCGGTTCAAGTCCGGTTATATTTGCAAATTGCTCCATGAACTCAATTACATTGTTGATAGAATTTTGATCCATTTTTCTGGTTTAAATATTCTTTCGGTTAGAAAATGCGTTAATATTTATATATCGTTGAAAATTAATAATTCTTTCGAGATTTTTAGAAATTTAGATAAAATTTAGAAATAGAAAAGTATATAAGCATATACGTATATACTTATGATACATGATGTTGGGGATAGATTCTAAATATGGTAATGTAGATCTCTCTGAAGAATTGGAAGAGCTTTTCAAGGCCCTAGCCAATATTAACAGATTGATATTGATCTCCAACCTTGCATCTGGTGAGAAGGAAAAGTTTAGCGTCACTGAAATGGCTAAAATAATGGGTTGTACTCAACCTGCAGCATCACAACACCTTAAAGTACTAAAAACTGTGAAGATCCTCAACGCAAAAAAACAAGGCAATTACATTTACTACACCTTCAACCAGAGCGCCCTTTTAAAACACAAAGAAAAGATTGATTTTTTATTTGGCTGTGTTTTATCAAAATGTAATAAAATAGAAAAATAAAGATAAAATGGCCAAATTTTGAAGGCCTTATAATCAAATTTACACGTCCCTGAGTGATAATATGAACGAAATGAACATTAATAATGAATTATCAGTAATAGTTATTCCTGACAAGGTCTTAATACATGAGACTAAAATGACCCTAAAAATTGGAAAAAAAGTCGGCAGCAAGATATACCAAAGAGTAACAAAGGATAATTTTTATGCAATTGCATTAGCTGTAAAAGAAGATAATATAGAGGGATTATATTCCGAATCAGATTTATACAATGTAGGAACATTAATCAAAATTGATAGTATCAAATCCATGAGAGACTTCTATCAGATAATGGTAGAAATTGTGGATAGAGTAGAAATAGAAGAAATCATCCCTGAAGGTGTGAATTTCAGAGCAACTTACAGACTAGTACCTGATATCGTTGATTTAGAACCTGCAAACCAGAAGGAGATCCTAGACCATATCAAGTACCTTGTATCTGAAATAAGTCAAAACTTTAAGGGCTCAAAGACCTATGTTGAACAAATAAATAAATTAAATGATATAACAAAAGTTATTGGATATGTATATCCTTACATGAGGCTATCTATCTATGAACAGCAGGAATTATTAGAAATTCGTTCCTTAAAAGAGAAAAGTCTTAAATTCCTAGACATACTTATTGACCAGAAAGAATCAATAAAATTCCAGATGGAAATGGCTGCAAAGTTCAATGAAGAAATGAACAAAAACCACAGGGCAAACATGCTCAAAGAACAGTTGAAGGCCATACAAGAAGAACTCAATGATACAGAAGGTACTGGTGGCAAAAAAGATTACAGAGAACTCATAGAAAAAGCCAACATGCCTAAAGAAGTTAAAGAAGTTGCACTAGAAGAAGTTCTTAAACTTGAAAGACAAGGACCTCATAGTTCTGAAGAGAATGTGATCAGAAATTATCTTGACCTACTAACCACATTACCGTGGGGCAAAAGCGAAATAAAAGATATTGATATAGGGTCTGCTAGGAAGTTGCTGGATGAAGAGCATTACGGCCTTGAAAAAGTTAAGGATCGAATAATCCAACACTTAACAGTGATGAAACTAAAACAGAATAAACAAGGGTCAATTCTTTTATTAGTAGGACCTCCCGGAACTGGTAAAACTAGTTTAGGTAAAAGTATTGCCGAAGTTCTCGGAAGAGAATATGTAAGGATCAGTCTTGGTGGTGTAAAAGATGAAGCAGAAATTAGAGGCCACAGAAGAACTTATCTCGGAGCATTACCAGGTAGGATCATTCAGGGAATGAAACGAGCAGGAGAAAAAAATCCAGTATTCATCTTGGATGAAGTGGATAAACTTATGGCTGCCTACAACGGCGACCCTGCAAGTGCACTTTTAGAAGTACTGGACCCTGAACAAAACGACAGCTTTTCTGACCATTATCTTGATGTGCCTTATGATCTGTCTGATGTGTTCTTCATTGCTACAGCGAACTCATTGAGAGGTATTCCAGGGCCCCTAATAGATCGAATGGAAATTATTGAAATAGGTAGTTACACTAGCCATGAGAAATTCAATATTGCAAAGGACCATTTAATAGCAACAGTACTTGAAGAGCATGGATTGGATGAAACACAACTTCAAATAGATGACGAAGCACTTAAAACCATCATCGAAAAATACACCAGAGAAGCTGGAGTAAGGGGAATTAAACGTCAACTATCAGCAGTTGCTAGGGTAGTATCAGAAAAGATTGTAGTTGGAAAGGTAGACATACCATATGTGGTTAAAAATGATATGTTATATGACATCCTTGGACATGAACTCACACAGTACGATCTAGCAGGTAAAAACAACCCACCAGGAGTTGTAACTGGCTTAGCTTGGACACCAGTCGGTGGAGACATTCTGTTTATTGAAGGGGCTTTCATGCCTGGAAATGGTAAATTAACCCTCACAGGACAATTAGGTGATGTGATGAAGGAATCGGCAAAGATTTCACAAAGTTTGATTCGTTCGAGACTCGCATTCAATTTGAAGAGTGTAGAATTTGATAAAAAGGATCTTCATATACACGTTCCTTCAGGCTCCATTCCTAAAGATGGACCATCAGCAGGTGTTGCTCTCTTAACCACCATTGCATCACTTGTAACGGGTCACGAAGTAGATCCTAAACTGGCAATGACTGGTGAAATCTCACTTAGAGGCGCTGTATTACCTGTAGGTGGGATTAAAGAAAAAGTTATAGCAGCTCACCGTGCAGGAATCGAACGCATAATCCTTCCTAAGGAGAACCTAAAAGACCTTGATGATGTTCCAAAAGATGTTAGGGATGAAATAAAATTCATACCTGTTGATACAGTTGAAGATGTTATAAAAGAGACCATTGGTATTGAACTGCCTAAACCAATGCTGCTTGAAATGACAACCGATCATGTACCTGGCGGGGCTGGGTTATAAGATTAAATCAAATGATGAGTATTTTATCGCCCATTTAATTGAAGGGTAAAATACTCTTTTTCTTTATTTTAATTTCATTTTTATTTCTCGAAAAAAATATATTATTCCATAGGAACAGAGCCAGCAATATCGAATAACTTATTAACTGATCTCAAGTTTCTGGTAGTAGCAAATACCCCTAATTTTTTCTCAAAAAAGTTATTGTTCAATTTTGTTCTCCCATAACCTTCTGGTAGGAATAGATAAATTTCTTTTTTAGATATATAAAATTTATCTGATTTATTTTTCATATTAACTTTAGATTTCGATTTAAATTTTTAATTAGATTTTTAGATGGAACATCTGATAGAAATGTAATGTAAAGATGTTTAAAATCTTCTTTTTTAAATGGATTTTCTTCAATTACTTTCTTCAAATCGTTATTTGTCCTGATCAATACTTTTACATCAAAACCAAACACTTTTCCTATTTTGTTCTCAATTAATTCCCTTAAATAAGATAAATCTAAATACTGACTTTTGAATACAACATTACCACTTTGAATGTAAGTTTTTACATCTTTAAAATCTAAGGATACGTAAAGTTCTTTCAATTTCTTCATTTTTACCTTTTTCGCACCAATATTAATTCCACGTATCATTGAAACATATATTACCATAATATTACTATCTGAAATATAGATTGATTAATTTTTCCATGAAAATGTATTAAAATAGATTATTCTAATAAAGAAAGCATATCTCAAATTCACCATAACATACTTCCATAGTTAAAGTATCCTTTTTCAGTAATTAAATAAGAGTTTTAATAATTTTTCTCAAATGCCGAGTCAATCCACATCATATTATCCCTGTTAAATAAGAGAGCTCTGATCCTATGGATCAGAATATCTTCCATTTATCTTCATTATCAATAGGATTTTTTCCATTGGAGGATTCTTTAGGTGTTAAAGCCTTAGAAAGTGCTGCAGCGCCCCCAATTTTTAGAATATCACCAAAAATGAATGGTAATAAACCCATTGTTAATAAACTCCAGATTCCTGGTACTGATCCATTAACTAAATAAAGCCATACGCTTAATTGGATTAAACCAGGTATATAAATAAGGAATAAACTAGCAAATATTAGTAGACCAAGCATTGGCATAAATTTCCGAGCATTGATGTATTTATCTGAGAAATGTCCAATGAATAATGCAGCGAGGACAAATCCAATCAAAAATCCTCCATTGGCCCCAGTGATGATTCCAAAACCTCCAGTTGCACCTGCAAACCATGGAACACCAGCCAGTCCAATTGCCAAATATACAACCATACTAAATCCTCCCCAATATCTTCCAAGCAGTATCCCTGCAAGTAAAACCGCGAATGTTTGAGCGGTTATTGGTACGGGGGTCCATGGTAATGGTATAATTATTTGAGCCATTATACCAGTTATGCAAGCCATAAAAAATGCCATTACGAGTTTATTAGCGTATGAAGTTTCAGAACGCCATTTAAAAAGGGAGTACCTCTTTTCAAAATAATTGTCAATTGTTATCTCCATCGAATTCCTCCGTTAATACTCTTAAATAATCTTATTAATAGTTAAAATACCTAAATCATTAAAACTTTTTTTTTAAGTGATCTTTATTATATTTAAATGGTAAAGGAGTGTTAATCATCCTAGAACTGTACTATATTCAGTTCCCTTTATTTATTAGATTCAGATATTATAAATACTTTTTTTCCTAGACAACTAATGAGTTTTATTATGATTATCTATATTTATATCATGTTGATAAAGCTCAAAAAAGTTTTTTTTTATCCAAATAATCCTAATAAACATATTTTTAAGCAGTTTGATAGTATTTAAATACAGTAAAATAGGTATAAGCCCTATTCTATATCCCTTATGGAACGCAAAAAGAAATTTTTCCCTTCAAATGTAGTGTTAGAATTCAAATTTAGAAATTATGAAATATTTATTTGGGGCAAATAATAAATTGAAAAATTAATATTTCAAATTAATTAATAATTAAAAAATTATTTCATACCAGTTTAGCCCGGTCATATACATTTTTGAGGGTATGCATGTCCACACTTGTGTATATCTGCGTGGTGCTCAAGTTAGCATGACCCAAAAGTTGTTGTATTGCTCTGATATCAACACCATTCTTTAGTAAGTGCGTTGCGAAAGAATGTCTTAATATGTGAGGTGTTACCCTCTTTTTAATACCCGCAGCTGTTGCGTACTCTTTGATCATCATCTGAATGTATCTAGGAGTTAAATGATTGCCTGATCTATTAACAAACAAATAATCACTATGATCACCTCTTTCTAAAATGTACTCCTCAACCAATTCCTTTGTTTCGCCATCAAAAAGGACTATTCTATCTTTTTCACCTTTCCCTCTTATTCGGAGAGTCCTGTCACCCAGATCAATACTATCAGTATGTAGCATAACAAGTTCTGAGACTCTCAATCCAGAAGAGTAAAGTAAAGCCAAAATAACTTTGTTTCTTAGCCTTAAAAACTCTGAATGTTCTGATAAATGATTTTCGTCCCCATGGTTATCCATTGCATTAATAAGATTAGTAACCTCATTTTCGTTTAGAGATTTAGGAAGGGATTTAGTTCTTTTAGGAGTTTTAACATCTTTCAAAACCCCAATACCTCCAAACTCAAAGAACTTCTTTACAACTACTGTTACAAGGTATATGTAATTTTGTGATACATTCTTTTCACGTTTAAGGTATCGTATGTATCTTTTAAATGCCCTTAAAACTAATCTTTCATCGTAAAGATCTTCTTCATTCTGTAAAAATCTATGAAAATTGTTTATTATAGATTTATAAGTTTTTATGGTACTTTTTGAGTAGTTTCTTATCTCCAATTCGATTAAATAATCTTCTATAATCTCTGGGAAGTCAAAAGCATCTAATATACTCTCTCTAAGAATATAGTCAGATTCTCCAGGAACTGCTTTTTGCAAGTTTGTTGAACCTCCTTCAAGATTTTTCCATTGCTGATTTGAGTAGGGATTCATTGTGAAACGTTAATTATTTATTTGTGTTATTAGAATAATCTCTTATTAGTCTTAGACGTTGAAAATTATTCTTATAAGTTACATATAACTTCTATCAACATTTTCATTAGGATCTTGTGTCTTTCCATTTCCTATATGTTGAGAACTTGATAGATCTTTGTGCATAGCATTTTCAAATGATTTATATCTTTTTATTATTTGATCTTCAATTGAAATTGCGTTTTTTATTGCAAATGACATGTGTTTTTCACTTATTAAATCACTACCGTCCATGATTGCCATATCACCAGCCATACGTAAAACTCCACCAAGATCCCTTAATCTAAGTGTTAACGAGTTTTTTTGGTCGTCTATAGCCTCTGCTCTCCTACTTGCTTCTTTGATAAGGAGTTCTACGGAATTTTTGGTTGCATGCGGTATCTTACCATCCATTTTTATTTCCTGAGCAACGAACTGTGCAATTTTTGACTGATTTTCTTCTGTATCAGGCATTGTAGTTCTCATAAGGATTTCATAACCCTCCCCCTGAATTCTTGAACGCAGTGGTGGTAAAATGTATTGAACATCCCTTATATTACAGGCTGCTATAAAAATAAAGTCGCATGGAACATTATCAACTTTAACTGAACTTCCTGCACTCTGTGGGTTTCTTCCAACTATTGGAAATACCTTGTCCTGCATTGCACTGAGAATATAACGCTGAAGAGGAGCTATATGGACTATTTCATCAATAAAAAGAACACCCTCATGTGCTTCATGGATTGCTCCCGGAACAACTCGTTCATATGGTTGTGTTCCAAGTTCTGGATGTCCACCATAAGGATCGTGACGAACGTCACCAAGAAGTTCTGTTTCACTGGCACCCGTTGCTTGGATAAACAACTTCCTATCCAGTGGTAAAATAACATTTTTAGGTTTTTCTTCAACAATCGCCCTTCTCTTTTCAAGCGCATGCTGGTCTAGTATCTTTATGCTGTCACCGTCAACGCGTTCGTAAATAACAACTTCTTCCCGACCATTTTTCAGTCTAGTTGTTGTAACCCTTTCTTGGGGTACGTTCACAGAACCTTCGTTCATTTCAAACATACCCAAAAGGTCTCCTAAATGTTTTCTACGAGCATTAATATGGGAGTACTTGTCAGCGCCACATTTGGGACATATACTCTGATATGCATTATTATATCCTCCGCAGTTAACACATCTAAATCCAAGTCTATCTGCAACTGCCTCTGGAACGTTTTCAGGATCTACAAGTTCACCTTCTGCCCGTTCAAGATCCCTCTTCTCGTTTTCCATCTCTTTACGTGTTTTAGTTTCAACAAACGGTCTTTCAGGTCTTTCAGGATTATGCACAACTGTTATTTCTTCATTTGGATCGGCCAAGTGGAATGATATTGCTTGGGCTATCAATGATTTTCCTATACCCGGAGGACCAACTAGCAGGAGATTTCTTCTCTGTTTTGCAGCAATTTTAACGAATTTTATTATATCATCATGCCCAATAACTCTTTCAAGTGGATCTTTAGGAATAATAATGTCCTTGGTAGTTGTTATATCTCCTAAAAACTCCTTTTTCATGTTCACATACATAAAAAATACCCCCAGGAATTTTAGATTGAAAACAATCTAAATCCTGATGATTCATAATATATTCGAATTATTTTAAACTTTTTTTATTTTCTACTATAAATCACTATTAAACCTATATTAATTGATTTTATCTAGTTATTACCTTGATTGGGCTTGGTTTTTTAACAACTTCACTCATTCTCACTGCAACTATATGTTTTAAGCCCTTTTCCTTAGCCATGTCTATTAATCTTTGGCTTATGACTCCGTCGAACACAACTGCGTATGCACTGTTGTCAACGCTTTTAAGTTCATCGTAAAGATTTTCAACCTTGACTTCTTTCAAGATGTTAAGTGCATCATCCAAAATTTCTGCGTTTCCTGATCCCTCTAATTCTTTTAATATTCCTTTTAAAAGTGTATTCTTATCTGGGCCCTTTGGTTCAACCTTCTCAACTTTAACGCCTACATCATGGTAAATCTGTTCAACAGGAATCTTATCCCTTAAAGCAACCATTACCTCATCCTTGGTAAGATCTTCAACTTCTTTTCCCCTTGGTGCTCTGGTAACGTAGTCAACTTCTCCTACTTGTAGTAATTCTTTTAATATGAGATCTCCACCCCTGTCTCCATCAAGGAATGCAGTAACTGTTTTGTGTTTAGTGAGCTCTGCAACTGTTTTTGGTACGCTAACACCCTCAACAGCTATGGAATTTTTTACACCATATCGCAGAAGGTTTAAAACATCAGCTCTACCTTCAACAACCAGAATTGCATCTGATGATATAACATTGGGGCCGGCTGGAAGCCTTTCATCCCCGTATTCAGCAATTTCATGGATTCTCATAGCTTCTTTTACTTCTTCTATCATTTTCAGGCTTTCAGGGGTCACTTCTTCCATCATTCCTTTATAGAGTTCTTTTGCCCGGTCAACAACTTTTCTTCTTTTAACTGCCCGGACATCTTCAACTTTAGAGACTTGTATATATGCCTCACAAGGTCCCACTCTGTTTATAGTTTCGAGTGATGCGGCTAGTATGGCTGTCTCAACCCTGTCAAGACTGGATGGTATGACTATTTCTCCCTTGGAGCGTCCTGCCTTAGAGTTAATATTAACTTTAATCCTGCCTATTCTACCAGTTTTTTGTAATTCCCTTAAATCCAAGTCGTTGCTTAAAAGTCCCTCTGTCTGTCCAAAAATTGCCCCCACTACATCGGGTTTTTCTACAATACCGTTAGCATTAATTTGAGCGTGAATAAGATATTTAGTTGTACTTATCTCTTCTTTTCCCATTTTTGGGCCTCCCTTCTTGTATTAGATACTTGTAAATGATATTGGTAATATCATGCCATTTGGCATCAGTATCTGAAACAGAAATTCTGATGATTGTAACTACCATTTACACCATTTGGGCATTCTTCGAGTTCTAATTGTTTCATGTGTCTTGGAAGGCTCTCAATATCCTTGATAAACTTCCGAGTTATACCCATAATCTTACGCCTTATCTCAAGGTTGGGGTAACAACCCAGACTTTGTATATCTTCTGCAAGTCTTTTAGCAAGTTCTATACCTTTTTTATCAAAGTCAGTAAGGATAATAACTTTGGAGGACGATTCTATAGCAATTTCCACTATTTCGAATAATTTTAGGCCTGAACCTGAGACTTTTATGAAATTACCCTCGATACCGAGTTTTTTCAAAGCTTGTTCGTCTTTTTTTCCCTCGATGAGTATTGGCATTCCATTCTCTGCGCAGATCTTGAGTTCCTCTATAATACAAGACAATTTCTTTAAACTCATTTGTAAGCCTTTTTTATGATGTTGAATAAGTATCTACAAAATATTATAACTAAACTAATATATAAAATTGAAGTAAATTGAATATTTATGAAGAAATGTAGTTTATCCAATTTTTGAAGTATATAAATCCTCTAAAAATCATTTTAACTGCAAATTTTATGATTTTAATTCTGAAATCTGGATATTTTATGTTAATTACTCAAGGGTTTATGCAAATCATTATTATGGATACTATTGCCTCAACTATGTAAAGTTTAAATATTTTTGTGGCTAAAAGTTATATTACTGTATATTTTAAATACAATAAAAATTGAAATCATTATTTTAAAAAATTTGGAGGATACGAAAGTGGCAAAAGGCCTGATAAGAATAGTTCTGGATATATTAAAACCACATGAACCTATAATTCCTACATTTGCAAAATATTTAAGTGAATTACGCGGAGTTGACGGAGTAAATATAACTCTCATGGAAATAGATAAGGAAACAGAAAACATCAAAGTAACTATACAGGGAGATGATCTAGACTTTGATGAGATAACCAAAGCAATAGAAGAATATGGAGGTTCAATTCATAGTGTTGACGAGGTTGTCGCAGGAAGTAAACTAATTGAAGAAGTTACAACACCACAGGACTGATTTTAATGAATAAAAGAGGAGAAGTTAAGAAGAAGAAGATTTCTCCAGAAAACTTTTTAAAGCAATTTTCTCAAAGATCGTCAAGTTTCAAAATTTTAAGTTCAAAGATCACTACCTCACAATTATCTGATGCCATGAGGAAAATAACAGGA
>Ga0302164_10000621_pt1 | contig 11756 bp, 7 predicted proteins | sample I_Fen_E3_1_FD_193500 | JGI IMG/M metagenome (GOLD analysis project Ga0302164, IMG submission 193500) | Peat permafrost microbial communities from Stordalen Mire near Abisko, Sweden - I_Fen_E3_1 | ecosystem: Environmental > Terrestrial > Soil > Wetlands > Permafrost | place: Sweden: Abisko... | reverse complement strand
CGTGACAGTTGGTAGTGCAGCTCTGATAGGATTAATTGCAGGTGTGCTAGTTGTTGAATCTACATTTTTCTTTGAAAGAAAAGCAAAGATTGATGATCCTGTTGGAGCAATATCCGTACATGGGGTAAATGGAGCCTGGGGAGTTATAGCGCTTGGATTATTTGCTGATGGAACCTACGGTGATGGATGGAATGGAGTCGCAGGCACAGTTAAAGGTTTATTTTACGGTGACGGCGGTCAGCTTGTAGCCGAAATTATAGGAATATTAGCTAACCTGATATATGTTGGCCTGATTTCATATGTAGTTTTTAAAGTGATAGATCTGATCGTTGGCAACAGAGTATCGGCAAAAGCTGAACTTGAAGGCCTTGATATTCCTGAAATGGGGCTGGATGGTTATTCCGGAACAAAGATGGACAAAAACAGCGAAACACCATTATCAAGATAAATTAGATGGCAGCAGGGAGCGACACATCATTTACTATTCCCTGCATGCCTTCTAACAATGCTTTAATTAATAGAATAAATTATCTTAAATAAATTTATCATGAGAAGATTCTTATTTATTAGCGTGGTTCTGTTTTTATTAGGAAATGAGTTATTATTTTCAACTCCTTCAACCCAGATTTGGATTCCTTCCACAGATTTTCAAAAGTGGAAAACGATGCACCTGGGATTGGATAATTATATCAGGACTTCCAAAATCGATGGTATCAGAGGAGCGGGAATGTTCGATCTGGGTTTGACTGCAGGGCTGTTACCCTTCGAAAAATTCCAGGGTGAGATTGGTGTTGATTTTTTGTCTATGGGAGATTCCAATTATGACGATCATCCTTTCTATTTTAATGCAAAAATAGGATTTCCGGAAGGTGCAATTTTTAAAGGCTCTCCTGCTCTGGCGATTGGTGCTTATAACATTGGATTAAAAAAGAATCTTACGGATTACAATATTATATATGGTTTGATAGCAAAGACAATTCCTATTCTTGGAAGGGTTTCAGCAGGTTATTATTCCGGTAATGGTAAAGTTCTTGTTGATGAGAATTTAAATAAGGCAAATAGCGGACTGCTTTTATCATGGGATAGGACAATGACAGAAATTTCAGATAAGCTCTGGCTGGCTGTCGATTATCAGGGAGGTAAGAATTATCTGGGAGCCTTAAGTTTTGGCGCTTCATGGGCTTTCTCTACAAATGTTTCAGTGATTTTTGGTTATGACATTTATAATAATAAAAAAGCATACTATAATACAAACAACCAGAATGCCAATACCTTTACTGCACAGGTTGATATAAATTTTTAATAGATAACAATTTTAATTAAGAAATAGGGATAGAAGTGATTTTTTAGTTGGTTAGTTAAAGGGCTGTCTCATCTGAGGCAGCCTTTTTAATTTTCTGATCTCCGTGTTTCCGTATCCTTTCAATTTGTAATTGATCTTATGCACTATACCTGAATTAAGAACACAGAACAATCGAACAGTGAAGTAAGAATTAATATATACTTCTGATTTCTTAATTCGCTTGTTCAATTGTTCTTACTTCAATTTTTTCTATTCAATACCGATCTTTCCATATGTGTCAGTCTCCATGGTTGAAGGGAACAGGTTAAGTGGGCACTGAAAAGCCAATATTTATCATAATCCATTGTGAGTTATTTATCTATTTTTGACGCCATCTAATATTTTTTTTAAAATGATAAAGAATAATAATGATATTCTGATGAATCAGAATGAACTGGTTCAATTTCTCAAGAAGCCTGCCAGGGAATTCACCCGTGAAGACATTATAAGGTTCATTGAGGCTAAGGGAATCGCAATGCTGAATTTCAGGTATGTGGCTGATGACGGAAAGCTTAAATCCCTGAATTTTGTGCCATTCAGCAGGGATCATCTCGAATCAATCCTGACCGCCGGCGAGAGAGTTGACGGATCCAGTTTATTCTCATTTATCGAATCGGGAGCCAGTGATCTGTATGTTATGCCAAGATACAGAACGGCATTTGTAAATCCTTTTACTGAAATTCCAACACTGGAATTGCTCTGTTCATTTTATAATAATGATGGCAACCCTCTTGAAAGTGCCCCTGAATATATTCTCAGAAAGGCATATACAAGGTTTAAAAAGAAAACAGGATATACCTTCAAAGCATTCGGAGAACTGGAATATTATATCAAATCATACCATGAAGATCTTTATCCGCTCGTTGATCAGAAGGGATATCATCAGTCAAAACCCTTTGCCAAATTTGAAGATCTCAGAATAGAAGCCCTTGAACTATGTGCCAAGGCTGGCTGCAGAATCAAATACGGACACTCGGAAGTCGGAAGTTTCTCTAAAGATGGAGAGGATTTCGAACAGCATGAGATCGAATTCACTCCTGTTGAAATTGATGAAGCTGTTGATCAGCTTCTTATTGCCAAGTGGATAATCAGGATCCTTTGTTCAGAATATGGAGTGGAGGTTAGTTTTGCACCTAAAATTACGGTAGGAAATGCTGGGTCAGGCATGCATATTCATATGATGATTGAAAAGAATGGTGAAAACATGATGATCGATAATGGTAAATTGAGCGATGTTGCCAAAAAAATGATTGCCGGCATTCTTGATCTTTCTAAATCGCTGACTGCATTTGGTAATACAATTCCAACATCTTACCTGCGTCTTGTCCCGCACCAGGAGGCTCCGACAAATATCTGCTGGGGCGACAGAAACAGATCAGTCCTTATGCGCGTTCCTCTTGGTTGGAATGGTGCAACCAACATGATCAAAGATGCAAATCCTGCTGACACTGCCGAATATCAGAAAATGCCTTCCAAACAAACTGTGGAGCTTAGGTCACCCGATGGATCCGCTGATATTTATAAGCTCTTTGCAGGTCTTGTTATAGCAGCTGAGCACGGACTCGAAACGGAAGATAGCATTAAAAAAGCCGGAGATCTTTATGTTGATTATAACATTTTCCAAAACCAGAATAAACTTAAGAAAAATCTGGAATCGTTACCGGCATCATGCTGGGAATCAGCTGACTGTCTTATAGCTCAGAGAGGTTATTTCGAAAAAGACGGTGTTTTTCCTCCGGGGGTTATTGAGAGTGTTGTTTCAAAGCTGAGGGCTTACGATGATAAAGGACTCAGTGAAAATCTTTATAATAAAAATGAAGAAATAAGTGCTCTTGTCAGGAAATATCTTCATTGTGGCTGATAGTCTGAATCTGCTCTTTGTCTTCAGCGCGGGCAGCCATGATACTGACATTCAGCTCAAATCCGATCAGTATAGCTATTGAATTGAGATATAGCCATATAAGTATTACCATAAGTGTCCCTGCTGAACCGTACAGTTGATTATACTGTCCGAAATGATTAACATAAGCTGAAAAACCGAGCGAAGTAAGAATAAAAAGAAGTGTTGCCAGAGTTGACCCTGGAGAGAAAAATTTAAATCCTATCTTTTTTGCCGGAGCAAAATAGTACAAGGCTGAAATTGCCATAAACAAGAGAAGAACGATAAGTATCCACCTCAGGAATATTAAAAAATAAATTACAAAGCGTCTCTTGATTATATGCAATACGACAAGCCGGTTTACTAAAATCTTTCCGAAGATTACAAGAAATCCTGAGATTGAGATCATAAAAATAACAATGAGTAACAAAACAACCGAGATCTTTCTCTGGTTAACCCACGATCGTGTTTTAAAGGAGTGTGCAGATACCACAAAAGCATGAATAACAGCATGTATTCCGTTAGTCGAAAAAATAACCGTGGCAATAAACATAAAAAGCAACAGACCCTTGCTCTTGTGAGTAACTATATCAATAATTGTCGTTTCAAGGAAATTAAAGGCATTTGAAGGGAGAATGTATTCGAAGAGCCTGATGAGTTCCTGCTGAAAATTCGGAATAGGTATAAAGGGTATAAGAGAGAAAAGAAATATTGAAGCAGGGAGCAATGCCAACAGAAGATTGAAAGCTATTGATGAGGCTCTGGTTACCAGGACTCCTTTCCGGAACCCTTTGATTACGAAAGTAATTACCTGGCTTATTGGTACCCCGTCAAAGCCTGGAAGAACCAGTTTCCTGATTTTCTCTTTTTCATTTAATACTGCTGCTTCCTTCAGGTTCATTGATTAAATAGCTTTTAAGCTCATATCCAGACTTTTAATATGATGAGTAAGCGCGCCGACCGAAATAAAATCAACACCGCACTCCGCATAAGATCTGATTGTGGAAAGATTAATCCCGCCTGAAGATTCTGTCTCGTATCTGCCTGAAATTTCTTTGACAGCCGAAAGAGTATCCTTGACGCTGAAATTGTCAAGCATTATCCGGTCGACACCACCCGTTGAGAGTATCGTTTTAACATCTTTCATCGATCTGGCTTCAATTTCAACTTTAAGTTTCAGATTATTCTTCTTCAGGTATTCCCTGGTTTTATGTATTGCTTTGGGAATTCCCCCTGCAAAATCTATATGATTATCTTTGAGCAGGATCATATCATACAATCCCATTCTGTGATTGATTCCACCGCCTATCCTTACAGCCTCCTTTTCCAGAAATCTGAGACCGGGTGTGGTTTTGCGTGTATCAAGGATCATTGTTCTCAACCCTTTAAGTTTTAAGGTATATTCATGTGTGGCGGTTGCTATTCCACTCATTCTTTGCATGATATTCAGCACCAGACGCTCTGATTTGAGAATTGACTGCTGCCGGCCGGCTAAATAAAAAGCAATATCCCCCGGTACTACACCGGTTCCATCTTCAAGAATTAAATCAAACTTCAGGTCTTTATCTACTATTGAAAAGAGCTCTTCTGCTACCCTTGTTCCGGCAAGAATTCCTTCCTCTTTAATGAGGAGTTTTGCCTTTCCCGCTTGCTCGGAAGGGATGCACGCCAGTGAAGTGTGATCTCCGTCTCCTAAATCTTCAGCAAGACTTCTTAAGATGAACTCTCTCAGAAAATTATTTTCCATTGTCAGATTCAATACGTATCTGATGAATTAGCAACTCCTGATCGACTTTTTTTAGAAGGAAATATACACGAAAGTCGCCTTTTTCGGTTTTCAGATTACCAATTGCATACTGGGCATCATTTTTCGCACCCTGGTGACGTATCGTAAAATCCTTAGTCTGATACTCTGTAAAAAAGTCTTTCAGGATTGTCTCTGCCACTGGTTTTTTATAGAAATCCTCTTTGTCAAGCAGAAGAAGTTCAATAGTGGAATTCATGTACTTTGATAGTTCAGCAGCATTTCCGGCTTTTATGGCTATTGCAATTCCTTCCGGTATTTTTGCCTGATCCTGCGCCCCGGCAGAAAGAGTGCTAAGAGTTAATAACGCTACCGTAATGATATTTACAGATTTCATATCGTTCCAGTTTAAATATTGCGGACAAACAAAGCAACACTCTACAAATTTAATATTAATTTGATTATTAAATAACTTCATCCGGGTCTTATTAATTATGAACCAATGCAACTATGATAACCAGCTCATTCTTAAGCTTGATAACCTGCTTAAAAAATAAGACTTTCTTTTTAACCTCTTAGAATAATTAACATAAGTGCTTAAAATGTTATTTTTGTAATACTGGTATATTTCACTTATACTTAAGAAAGAATCGGCCAATATGAAGATAACTTTATTGCAAATAGGGAAAACTACCGATAAACATATTGCAGAACTGGTTGATCTGTATTCAAACCGGATAAAAAAATACTCTGTCTTTGATATCTTGAGCCTCCCTGAACTAAAGAACACAAAGAATATGCCCGTTCAGGAACAAAAGAGCAAAGAAGCAACAAAAATTATGCAGTTTTTAACTGATGATGATTATGTTATTTTACTCGATGAAAAAGGGAAGGAACTGAGAACAATTGAATTTTCAGGAGCATTGGAAAAAATGTTTTTTCTTACTAAAAAACGAATAGTTTTTATAATCGGAGGCCCATGGGGGTTCTCTAAGGAGGTTTATGGACGGGCAGATTACAAATTGGCCTTATCAAAAATGACGTTCCCTCATCAGCTGGTACGATTATTGTTTCTTGAACAGCTTTACAGGGTTTTTACAATTATTAAGGGAGAACCTTATCATCATGAATAAAGGATGAAAATAATAATATGAAAGCCATTCGCTATAAAATATTTCTTCCCATTTTTACTCTTGTGCTTATATTATTTGCACTTGCTGCAGAATCTGTCTATTTCAGCGATTTCGAGTACCGTTTCAGAACCAGGATGTTTAATAAAACTCTTATAGCGAAAGAGACTATTATGGAAGAATGCCTGAATAACATGAAACCCATTCTTGCAAACGAAAACCACCATGGATCTAATATAGAGAACGATCTGTTTTCAGTAGCTGAAAATAATAAAATAAGTATTCTTGAATATTTTGACAATAAACTTGTCTATTGGTCCGATAATGAGTTTGATGTGCCTCCCGTTTATATTGATTCTCTTTATAACAAGCCACTGGTTTTTCTGCAAAACGGATGGTTTCTGACAAAAAAGATTCAGGCCGGAAATGAAAAGGTAATCGGATTATTAAGGCTGCATACAGACTATGGTTTTGAGAACAATATCATTAAGAGCGGATTTGTAAAGGAGTTCAGAATGCCCGAAAACGTCGGTCTTGATACCGAAAAAGAAGCCTCTGAATTTCACGTTTTTGATCTGAGAGGTGATTTCCTCTTTTCACTCACCTTTCCTGAATTAAAAGCCAATACCTGTTTTATTTTTATCCCGATATGCTTTTGGGCATTGGCATTTATGCTGATTATTTTTCTGACATTCGAATTTGTTGAGTCATTGGCAAACAAAAACAAATGGTATATCGGGATCGGTTTAGCTTTTTTTGTTTTTATTTTAATTTATGTAATTCTGCTTACAACAGGGAGACCCCTGTCACTTTTTAAAACCGAACTGTTTTCGCCCTACCGGTTTTCTCTGAATAAGCTAATTCCTTCCCTGGGGCATCTTATGGTCCTTGCTATCCTGGCCGCAGCTTTTACTACCATTTTGTACCGTCACTTTCCACTTAAAAAGAGAAGAGAGGGGAAGGAATGGGAAAACTGGTTTTCCCTTTCGGGACTGCTGATAGGGGGAGCATTGGTAATGTCTGTTTTTCAGTTGATTTTCAGCAAGCTTATTTCAAGTTCAAATATTAATTTTGAAACTTATAAAGTGCTGGACATGAGCATGTTCAGCATTGCTGGCTTTATTTCTGTTTTCCTGCTGCTTCTGGTACCAGTATTATTTCTGCTGAAGGTATTTAGAAGTGCAAAACTATGCAGCAGCAGATCAGTAATAATTTCTTTATTAACCTCTTTCATTGTTCCGGTTCTCTTTTTTTATAACAAACCGGGGACCCTGATCCCTCTGATAGTCTTTTATTCTCTACTGGTATTCTGTTTCTGGATATCACTGAGAAGAAAAATTGGGGTGTTTAATCAGACACTGATTTTTTCAATCCTTTCCGGGCTCTATTTCCTGTATTTTATTACCATTTTGTCCGAAGATAAGACAACTGAAAATATTAAGATTCAGGCTTTCTCCTTTTCAACTGAAAATGACCCCGAGGCTGAACATCTGATTCTCGATTTATGGCCTGAAATAGAGAAGGATACTTCCCTCGTAAACATGATGAAGGCTGCTTCTTTCAATAAGGAAAGTTTTGAGAAGATTTATAACTATCTGGATGATATATATTTCACCGGCTTTTGGAAAAATTATCATTTTAAGCTTTATCTGTGTCATAACGATCAGCCATTGCAGATTGGCTCAGACAGTGAGCTGACACAAAACTGTTTTAGTTTTTTTGATGACCGAATTAAGAAGAATGGTCACAGGCTTACCGGTACAAATTTTTACTTTATTGATAACCAGGGCGGAAGATCATATTATCTTTGCCGGTCATTTTATAAATCGGTAAATAATGCAATAAATGGTTTGTTTATTGAACTATACAGTGATGTGAATATTTTTCAGCCGGGCTACTCCGAATTACTAGTTGATAAGAAATACCATGGATATGCCGGTTTAAAAGAGTACTCCTTTGCCAAATATATAAATGGTGAAATGGTACTCAGGACGGGTGAATTTCCCTTTGATAAAACCGACGCGGAGTATGTGGATAAATTTTCAGATTACAGGATATTCAAAGCAGATGGCTATAACCATGTGCTTTACAAAAACGGAAATGCAACTGTAATTATATCAAGGCTGGTTCTCACTCCGGGCGATATTATTATTTCTTTTGCCTACCTCTTTGCTTTTATCCTGTTCTGTTCAAACATGATAATTCTGATCATCAGACGACGCGTAGTAAGAAATGTTAATATATTCAACTTCAGACAAAAGCTGCAACTTTCGTTTATTGGCATACTCCTGTTCTCTTTCATTCTTATAGGAATAGTGGTTGCATATATTACAATTAGTCAGTATAAGGCAAAACATTATGAAAATATCAAGGAAAAGCTTAATTCTGTTTATATAGAACTCGACAGTAAATTATCAAATGAGAAATTCCTTTCCCCGGAATGGAAAGGAGCAGGCTATTCATCACTTAATGAGTTGTTAATAAAGCTTTCAAATGTTTTCAATACTGATATAAATCTATATAATCTTAACGGGTTCCTGATTGCCACCTCACGGCAGGAGATTTTTGATCGGGATCTTACCAGTGAGCGGATAAACAATATGGCGTTTATTAATCTTGCCCATCTGACAAAAAGCGAATATTACCAGACGGAGCAAATCGGAAAGCTCCAGTACTTATCAGCTTATGTCCCTTTCTTCAACGCAGAAAATAAAGTAATTGCATATCTCAACCTCCCCTATTTCAGGATGCAAAGTGTTCTCGCAAAAGAGATCTCAAACCTAATAGTTGCGGTAATTAATTTTACCCTGCTACTGATTGTGATTACAATGAGTCTTGCTGTGTTTATAAGTGGCCGTCTCACATCTCCGTTATCAATGCTCAGAAAAGGCCTCGAAACAGTAGCTGTCGGGAAAAAGAGTGAACATCTTACCTATATCGGAAATGATGAAATCGGTGAACTTGTAAAACAGTATAACAGGATGGTTGACGAGATTGAAGAGAGTACTCACAAACTCGCCAATTCTGAAAGGGAATATGCGTGGAGAGAGATGGCTAAGCAGATTGCACATGAGATTAAGAATCCACTTACTCCTATGAAACTGAATGTACAGCAGCTTTTTAAATCCTGGAATGATAAAGTGCCTGATTTCGGGAAAATGCTTGAACGTTTTACCAGAAATCAGATTGAATATATCGACAATTTATCATCAATCGCCTCTGCTTTTTCTGCATTTGCTAAAATGCCTGTAACTAATCCTGTGGAGGTTAACATCCTCGACCAGATCAGGATAACTCTTGAGCTTTTTAAGAACACTGATAACGTGACATTCAGTGTTGAATGGCCTCATGAGTCTAAAATTGTCATTTACGCTGATAAAGAGCAGCTTAACGGAGTTTTTTCTAATCTTATCAAGAACGGAATACAGTCAATTTCCACAGGAGTGAAAGGGCATATAGGTTTAAGGCTTGAAGTAAAAAGTGACAAAGTTATTGTTTCCGTTTCTGACAACGGATCAGGAATACCGGCAGAATTAAAGAAAAATCTATTTACTCCTAATTTTACCACTAAATCCTCGGGAATGGGACTAGGTTTATCTATAGCTAAAAAATATATTGAGAGTGCTAACGGCAGGATCTGGTTTGACTCAGAAGTTGGCAAGGGTTCTGTCTTTTATTTCGAATTACCTGTTATGTACACTGTGGAAAAACCAAGTGCCTAGAGTGCCGAGGGTGCCTAGAGTGCCTAAAGTGTCTAAAGTGCCAGAGTTTAAAATCACCTCACACTTCAGGCACTCCACACTTTAGACACTCCAAACTGCTTTTTAAAGGATAAGTCAATAAAAATATTCAAGATAATAGTTATATTAGCGGTTCTGATACGTGAATGATGACCGGCAATTTTTTGCTCAATAGCAAGAGACTTATTCTTAGTATAGTGATACTTTGTTTTAGCGCCGCTGTGTTGTTTTCTCAAAAAAATCTGTCAGGTATACTAAATCAACCGAAAGCGCATGTTATTACAATCCAGGCAAGTGACAGGGTTATAGTGGATGATGTAACAGGTTTTGCCGCAAATGATACGATTCTGGTTATTCAGATGCAGGGAGTTGGTATTTTAACTGGTGCGACAGATTATGGAAACATTCAGAACTTTCTTGGACAGCCGGGGATGCATGAGTTTATGATAATTCAGTCAGTAAATAGTCTGACTCAGCAAATAATTTTCAGGAATTTTCTTCTTAAAACCTATGATGTAAGAGGAAATATTCAGATAGTACGGGTTCCATACTATAACACTGCGACAGTTACAGGCACCCTTACCTGTGATCCCTGGAACAGCACCACAAAAAAAGGCGGAGTCCTTGCATTAATTATAGGCAGATCACTTAAACTTAATGCTGACATTGATGTTTCAACCAGAGGTTTTCTTGGAGGTAATGATATAATCGGAGAAGCAAGATGCTCGATGGTAGCGCCGGTTACAATTAACTACTCCTATCCTCTGAGTTTTCTAAACGCCGGGTTCAAAGGTGAGGGTATTGCAATACATGATGATGCATTTACACTGCTGGCTCCAAATAATGTTAAAGGGAAAGGGCCCAATTTCACCGGAGGCGGAGGAGGGAACGGACGTTTCTCAGGAGGCGGTGGCGGATCCAACAGGGGAGCTGGAGGTATTGGCGGATATGAAGCCAACAATTGTGCAGCACCTCAGGAAGGCGGCCTAGGAGGAATAAAATCAGAATTATCATCATTTCCTTCTTTAGTCGACAGAATTTATTTCGGAGGGGGAGGCGGAGCTTCTACCTCTCTTACGGGCTTATCTCAACCCGGAGGTAACGGAGGAGGAATTGTTATTATAGTAACAGATACAATTATCGGCAATTCGCATAAGATAATTTCAAATGGCGGAATCGGAGGTTTGGCGGTCAACAATGGCGGATCAGGAGGCGGAGGAGCCGGTGGGTCAATAGCGCTTTCATTGACAAGCTACGGATCCACAAATTTAACCTTGTCTGTTTCGGGTGGAAAAGGCGGAGATAATCCGGGTAATTTTGGAGAAGGAGGAGGAGGAGGAGGAGGCCTTGTTTATGTCCCTGTTGCACCTCCTATTAATGTACAGGTTTTAAAAGACGGAGGAACCCAGGGAAATTTCTCCAATCCTCCCAGCAATCCGGCACTTCCCGGAGATCCCGGGGATACTAAACCTGGGTTCAGGGCAATATTGAACGGCTTCTTATTCAATTCAATCAGGTCATCAGTTACGGGTAATCAGGTTGATTCCATCTGTTCCAATGTGATGCCTCCAAAATTAACAGGAACTAAACCGGTAGGAGGAACCGGTCCATATACTTATCTGTGGGAGAAGAGCTACAACCAGGTAACATGGATCCCCATCACAAATGATCCTGACCCTACCAACTACACTCCGTCCCTCATTGAGACAGCTACAGTGTGGTTCAGAAGAACAATTACCGATTCATCAACTCCTGCAGTTCTGGTAGATATAAGTAAACCTGTTCAGATTATTGTTCAGCCTTTTATTAAGAATAACATTGTTGGTACATCAGATACGATCTGCTTTGCCCAGAATCCGCCTGCATTTACTTCTAAAGCTGTATTGCAGGATGGTAATGGCAAATACGCTTTCAACTGGGC
>Ga0302164_10000618_pt1 | contig 11794 bp, 3 predicted proteins | sample I_Fen_E3_1_FD_193500 | JGI IMG/M metagenome (GOLD analysis project Ga0302164, IMG submission 193500) | Peat permafrost microbial communities from Stordalen Mire near Abisko, Sweden - I_Fen_E3_1 | ecosystem: Environmental > Terrestrial > Soil > Wetlands > Permafrost | place: Sweden: Abisko... | reverse complement strand
TTCCAGAAAGGAATATTGGCGGGAGCCAACTTAGGTGTGTCAAGCGGAACTGAAAATAGTACCACCAGAATATCCGGTGGATATGTAAAAAGTGAGGGAGATATGATCGGTACAGGATACACAAGATATAATTTCAGGACTAACAGTGATTATAAACACGGAAAAATCAGTATTGGTGAAAACATTGGAGTATCATATTCAACATTACATCCATTAGAATCATCAGGCGGTCGTTCTTTAATTCAGCACGCTATTAAAATGGCTCCTTATTTGCCGGTGTATAATGCTGATAATCTAGGTGGCTTCCAGGGCCCTCATTCTGCTGTTGACGGTCAGGATGCTGAAAATCCAGTAAGGGTTGCTACATTATATAAGGATGTGCAGGAAACATTGGATCTTTTAGGCAATATCCATGCAGAGCTTGAAATTGTGAACGGATTGAAATTCAAATCTGTAGTTGGTTTGGAAGATATAAGGCAAATTGAAAATGCATTTACCCCAGCTTATGTAGACGATAACCTGCCGGGTGGAGCTACACATCAGAATACTACAGCTATTATTGGAAAAAACTTCGCTAATTACCGGTCATTAATTTATACTAATAGCTTGAATTATTCTAAAACATTTGCGGAGAAACACAACCTCGATGTATTGGCAGTTATAGAATATTCTACAATTGACAGGACTTTTGCCAATTCATCAAGCCAAAATGCTGTTAGTAGCTCTATACAGGAATTAACTAATACATCTCCAAGTTTAGCTTCTGGTTCGGATCATTACAAAAGGATTGGTTACCTGGCCAGATTAAACTATAACTATGACCAGAAATATATTTTTGCAGCTTCAATCAGGAAAGATGCTTCTTCAAGGTTTGGCTCCAACAACCGGTGGGGTACTTTCCCTTCATTGGCTATAGGATGGAGACTTGATAAGGAAGCTTTTTTGCAGGATGTTACCGCCATCAGCAATTTAAAGCTTAGAGCCAGCTGGGGAAAAGCCGGTAACGATAATATAGGTAACTATAGCTACGCTTCGACTCTTACAACTAATGAGTATTATGTATTTAATAATGGATTAGTTACTGGTGCACTTCCTAACGGACCTGCTAATCAGGATTTGAAATGGGAAACAACTACCATGCAGAACATAGGGTTGGATTTTGGGTTATTTAAAAATAAATTCACTTTTTCTGCAGAATATTTCAAAAATAAAAGTACTGATCTGTTAATGAATTTAAATACTGCTGCTTCATTGGGTATCTTTACTGGTTCTATTGCTAAGAACGTTGGTGCAGTTGAAACGAAAGGTGTTGAATTCCAATTGGGATATAACCAGGCGGAAGGTGATTTTCAATGGTCGGCAAATTTAAATGTTGGAACTTCTACAAATAAGGTTCTGGATTTAGGCGGGCTTTTATCTGTTGATCCAGGCGTTCAGTGGCAAAATCAACCAATCACCCGACTGGAGGTTGGTAAACCGTTATTCTTTTTCTATGGTTGGAAATTTAATGGAATATTTACATCTAATGCAGAAGCAGCTGCTTATCTGAATGGGGGACAACTTGCTGCAAACGGCGGTGTAGGTGCTCAGGGAGGAGACTACCGTATCGTTGATGTAAATGGAGATGGTAAAATAACATCAGCAGACCAGACCAAGATAGGTAATCCTTACCCAAAAATGACTCTCGGATTAAATCTAAATGCAAACTATAAAGGATTTGACTTAAATTTATTTATCCAGGGTACCTATGGTAATGATATTTATAATAATACCTATTATGATTTGACAGGTATGACAAGATTATTTAACGCATCAGTTGATGTACTGCGCAGGTGGCAAAAGGATGGAGACGTAACAGATGTTCCCAGACCATCAGCTGCAGGTCCTAATGTTCAGATATCCAGCCGTGGTGTAGAGAAGGGAACGTATACAAGGTTGAAAAACGCTACTTTGGGTTACACTCTGCCTGCCAGGTGGTTTGGAGATAAGATTTCTAAATTCAGAATATACTTGAGTGGACAGAATTTGCTTACCATTACCAAATATACAGGCTTAGATCCTGAAGTTGGTAATTACGGGGCTTCTGGCGGCGGAGCTGGCGGATTAGGTTTTATAGGTAATGGTGCTGTAACTGGTAATGGTTATCCATTAGTCAATTTTGGTACAGGTATTGACTATGGTGTTTATCCTATGCCAAAATCATTTATTGGTGGTATTCAAATTACATTTTAAAAAAGTATAAATATGAAAATAATTAAATATTTATCTATAACATTTGTATGCGGGGTATTAGTTCTATCTAGTTCCTGCGATTCAAAGAAATTAGATCTGGCGAATCCGAATCAACTGCAGCCTGAGACATTTTTTAAAACTGAAGCCCAGGTTCAGGCAGCTGTAAATGCTGTGTACGGGAGTATGCATACAACAGCATTGTACAACCGTCACATGTGGTTTGGAAATGATAATATGGCACACGAGAATGCAGGAAACCCGCAACTTGAAGCAGACAAACGTCAATATCTGAATTTTGATTTTGATTATACTCATGGTGCAATTGGAGATTATTGGGAATCCTGTTACAGGGGGATTAATAAGGCAAACTTTGTTATCAATAATAAAGATCTTATTGCTCTGATTCCTGAGGCTCAGTTGTCTGCCGCAAAGAAGGCCAAATATGATGGTGAAGCTAAATTTATGAGGGCTATGTATTATTTTTGGCTTGTGACCAAATTTGGTGATTGTCCGTTGATGCTTGATGTGCCAAAAGATATACAAGGAGTAGCTAGAAATCCTGCTGCTGATATCTGGGCACAGATTGAAAAAGATTTAACAGATGCTACAACCGAATTACTCGATAAAGCCAATGAAGATCTTGGAAGGGCTACAAAAGGCGCTGCCTGGGGATTATTGGGTAAAGCACGTTTATTCCAGAAAAAATATGCAGATGCTTTGACTGCATTCAATAATGTTACAGGCTACAGTCTTGTACCAAATTATTCTGACAATTTTTTGGAAGAAACTGAACATAATGCTGAATCATTGTTTGAAGTTGAGTTTAACGTTGCAGCAGGTAACTCTGCACGCTGGAATTCCGGCGTTTCTGATGCTGGCTTAAACGAATCATGTTTCAGGGGACAGGAATACGGTTGTATGGACTGGTTTAACGTTTTTCCTTCAGTTAACCTGACAAGTGAGTTTGAACCAGGCGATCCAAGATTCGGATTCAGTTTTTACGTAGATGGAGAAAAATACAATGCTGGCAAAAATACTATGGTTATATCTGCTATGGCTCAATCTGATAATACTACTTACCCAAGAATTGGCTGGAAAAAATATCAAAATTATTACAAACAAACCAGCGAAAGTGATGTAGCACCCGGGCAGGCATCTGGGATTAATATGAGAATAATCAGATATTCTGACGTTTTGTTAATGAGGGCAGAATGTAAAGCCAACAATGGTGATATTCCTGGTGCAGTTGCAGATATGAACCTTGTTCGTGCAAGGCCAAGTGTCAATATGCCATTATATGGTACTGCAGCAATGGATGCTACATACCCTGTTGGTAACCTTGCTCAGTTTATGGTAGCCCTTGAGCACGAACGTAAAGTTGAATTATGCGGTGAACAGGTTCGTTTCCCTGACCTTGTAAGATGGGGACGCCTTGCTCCGTTTATGACTCAATTAATAGCTGGTACTCAACTTCCAATAAAGGAAAAAGCAGATATGAAATTTGATGCCGTTAAAAATCAGTTATGGCCAATACCACAACGTGAGATGCAAAGTAATAAATTGATGACTCAGAATCCCGGATATTAACGGATGCTTGTTTGACTATTAAATAAAAAAGAGGCTGTCTCAAAAGGTTAGAGCAGCCTCTTTTTTGCTATTTTTAGTGGCACCACATTACTTTTAAATCTTCAATCCTTATGAGGATAAATTAACATCTGATACACCTTCATTTTTTAATCTATTTACAATATATTCGTCCTTATATTACTAAATAATTTTATGAGAATATCAGTTCGGCTGCTCTTTAGAAAAGCAATAACTATCGGAGTAGTTTTTTATTCAATATTTATTATTAGTATATCATGTAACTCTGATAGAGGTGGTAAAAACCTGCCGCTTTTTCAGAAACTATCCTCAGAGAAAACCAATGTTGCATTTGAAAATACTTTGACAGAAAGTGATACTCTAAATTATTTCCTTTATCCTTATATTTATATGGGTGGCGGAGTTTCAGTCGGCGATTTTAATAATGATGGCCTGACCGATATATATTTGGTTGGAAATATGGTGCCAGACCGCTTGTATCTTAACAGGGGCAATTTTGCTTTTCAAGATGTGACTGATATTTCAAATACCGGAGGTGGAAATCGCTGGAAGCTGGGATCAACTGTCTGCGATATAAATAATGATGGTTTGCCTGATATTTATGTATGTGTTTCAGGATTATCGGGTAATCGTGAAAATTTACTATTTGTAAACCAGGGGATCAATAAAGATGGTATTCCTGTATTTAAGGAGGAGGCTAAGAAATATAACCTTAACGATCCGGGGATGAGCACACAGGCTACTTTTTTTGATTATGATAACGATGGAGATATGGATTTGTACGTAGCTAATTATCCTATTACATCCTTCAAAGCTACCCCTTATGTTTATAAACAAATGATGAGAAATGTAAGATGGATTGAATCAGGCCATTTATATCGAAACAACGGTGATGGTACTTTTACTGATGTTACAAAAGAGAGCGGTTTATTAGCTTTTGGGTTAACACTGAGTGCAACGGCAGGCGATTTTAATCATGATGGATTTAAGGATTTATATATTTCTAACGATTTTACATGTCCCGATTACTTTTACTTTAACAATGGTGACGGAACATTTTCTGACAAAGCCGGTGAAGTTCTCGGACAAACTTCTTTTTATGGGATGGGTGCTGATGTAGCTGACTATAACAACGACGGATTACTTGACATCATGCAAATCGATATGGCACCTGAGGATAATAAGAGAGCTAAAGTGAACATGTCTAGTATGACTCCTGAGGATTTTGAAGATATGGTGAACGAAGGTTTGCACCATCAGTACAGATTCAGCACTCTAAATTTAAACCGGGGAATTTTAAAAAATAATTTGCCATTTTTTACTAATGCGGCCTGGATAGCGGGAGTAACCTCAACAGACTGGAGCTGGGCTGCACTGTTTGCTGATTTTGATCTGGATGGCTGGAAGGATTTGTATATTACGAATGGCTCACGCAGGGATATGAATAATGCGGATTATTTCAATAAAATTGGTAAAACCGATTATTTCAGCAAAGGGTCGGATAAGCATGAATTGCTGGAGCAAGCTATAAATATGCCCGGCAAACCTATTCCAAATTACATTTTCAGGAATAATGCCGATTTAACATTTACCCGATCTAATAAACAGTGGAACATTACTGAACCCAGCTTTTCAAATGGAGTTGCTTATGCCGATCTGGATAATGATGGTGATCTGGATCTTATTGTAAATAATATAGATCAGGAAGCTTTTATTTATAAAAACAATGCCAGCGAAACCAAATCAGGAAATTATCTGAAGATTAAATTTGATGGAACCCCCAAAAATAAAATGGGAATCGGCTCTGTGGTTACTATCTGGAACAATGGACAAAAACAAATGTCAGAACTCACACTGACGAGAGGTTATCTGTCGTCAGTGGAACCAATACTTTATTTTGGTGTGGCAAAGAATCAAATTATAGATTCACTTAAGGTGCAATGGGGTGATGGTAAAGTCGAGTTGCTGACAAATATTCCTGCAAATCAGTGTCTTACTTTGTATGCAGCCAACGCTAAACCTGTTCAGAAAAAGGAGGAGGTAAAAAGTAGGATTTTTAAAGAAATAACAGATAGCGCTCATTTTGAATTCATTCATAAAGAGAACGTTTTTGATGATTATAAAAAACAGGTTTTATTACCATATAGATTGTCACAACTTGGACCTGCCATAGCGGTTGGTGACGTAAATAACGATAAGCTGGATGATTTTTTTATTGGAAATGCTTCCGGGAGTCCAGGTAAACTTTTTATCCAAAACAGGGATGGCTCGTTCAGAATTCAGAAAGGAGCTTTTGCGCAGGATAGTTTATATGAAGACGCGGGTTGTCTATTCTTCGATGCAGATAATGATGGGGACCTTGATTTATTTGTAGTATCTGGAGGAAATGAATTCCCCGAAGGTTCGGAATACTATAATAACCGGCTTTATTTAAATGATGGTAACGGAAATTTTACAAAAAGTAAAGATGCTATACCTCTCATTACAACCAGTGGATCTTGTGTTAAAGCCATTGATTTTGATAACGATGGCGATCTTGATTTATTTATCGGTGGTAGACAGATACCAGGAAAATATCCTTTTCCAGCCCGAAGCTACATTCTGGAAAACAGAACCGTAAATGGTGTTGCAAAATTTGCAGATGTTACGAGAGAAGTAGCACCTGATCTTTTAAATGCTGGTATGGTCACTTCTGCATTTTGCGGTGATATTGATAACGATCACTGGACTGATCTGGTAATAACCGGAGAATGGATGCCTGTTTGCATATATAAAAATGATCATGGGAAATTTAAAAAAACCACTATTGAAGGGACAAAGGGATGGTGGTTTAGTATTGAAGGCGCCGATTTTGACAAGGATGGAGATCTCGATCTGGTAGCTGGTAATCTGGGATTAAACTGCAGGTATAAAGCAAGTAGAGATAAAACATTTGACGTTTATGCAGCCGACTTTGATAAAGATGGGAAATGGGATATAGTATTAAGCTATTATCAGGGGAATAAACAATTCCCACTTAGAGGCAGAGAGTGTTTTGTACGACAAAACCCGGGTATCGCTCTTAAGTTCCCTACATATGAAGAGTTTGGAGAAGCTACCGTCTCAGATATTTATACCCAAAAAGCGCTGGATGAGTCATTGCATCTTCAGGTGGAAACATTTGCCAGTTGTTACTTTGAGAATGACGGGAAAGGTAATTTTAAGATACATAATTTTCCAAATGAAGCCCAGTTATCCTCAATCAACGGGATGATTATTGAAGATTTTAATAAAGATGGAAACCTTGATATTCTGGCTGCCGGGAATCTTTTTAACATGGAAATTGTGACACCTCGAAATGATGGTAGTATAGGAGTTTATATGGAAGGAGACGGGAAGGGCGGTTTTAAAATAAAACCGGCCGAAGAAACGGGTTTTTTTGCTCCAAATGATGTAAAATCATTGGCATTAATTAAACTGAAAATCGGAGATAAGCTGGTTCTGGTTGGTAATAATAACGAGAAGCTTCAAATATTTAAGATTAAATGAATAAATTAATCTTTATACGTGTATTACCTAAAATGAGGACCAGCTCTTTCGCATGTTTGATATGCATATTGTTTTTTTCATGCAGCAAACTTGATAAGGGAACTTTTAAAAAAATATCACCTTCCAGGTCAGGTATTAATTTCAACAACAAAGTAACAGAAAACGACACATTGAATTATTTGATTTTTCCTTATATGTACATGGGTGGTGGCGTTTCCGTGGGTGATATCAATAATGATGGACTGGATGATATTTTTTTTACAGGTAATCTTGTCAGTAACAAGCTCTATCTCAACAAGGGTAATATGAAATTTGAAGATATTTCCGAAAAAGCAGGTATAACAGGTAATCATCAATGGTTTACAGGCTCGACTATGGCTGATGTGAATAATGACGGCTGGCTCGATATTTATGTGTGTGTTTCAGCAAAGTATCAACCAAAAGGCAATTTACTTTTCATTAATAACCATGATAATACCTTTACCGAATGTGCTGCAAAGTATGGTATCAACGACAGGAGTTCTTCTGTTCAGGCCACTTTTTTTGATTATAACAATGATGGCCTTTTGGATTTATATGTCGCCAATTATCCGATTGTACGGGTAAGTATGGGTGCCAAATTCTATCACGATAAAATGATAGAAAATAAATATGAAGAATCGGGCCACTTATATAAAAATAATGGCAATAATACTTTTACTGATGTAACAAAGGAGGCGGGAGTGCAAAACTTTGGAATGTCAATAGGGGTGGTTGCCATGGATTATAATAATGATGGCTGGAAAGATTTATACATCTCAAATGATTTCAATGTACCCGATTATTTATATTTAAACAACGGAGACGGAACTTTTAAGAATATTGTTAGAGAGGCTACATCTCAAACATCCATTTTCGGAATGGGACTTGATGCTGCCGATATTAACAATGACGGACTCATCGATTTATATCAGATTGATATGACTCCTGAAGATCATTATCGCAGGATGGTGAATGTTAGTCCTATGAATCGTGAGACATTTGACCTCAGCCTGGGTTATGGTTTTCATTACCAGTATATGCAGAACTCTTTGCAACTGAACAACGGCATATTTAATAACATCCCCATTTACAGCAATATTTCCCTGTTTGCAGGTGTTGCTTATACAGACTGGAGCTGGGGAGGCCTTTTCATGGATTTGGATAATGATGGGAAGAAGGATCTGTTTGTAACCAGTGGTGTACTAAGAGATATCAATAACAGAGACATTTTGGAAGATTCAAGAAGTAATATTTATTTCAAGGTTAAAAAGGAATACCGTCCGGAACTCTTTCCCAGTACACCCGTAAAAAATCATGTCTTCAAAAATAACGGCGATTTCACATTTACGAATAAAGCAGAAAGCTGGGGTTTTGGTGAACCGGGATTTTCAAATGGAGTAGCTTACAGCGATCTGGATAATGACGGTGATTTAGATGTAATAATTAACAATATAAATGGGGTAGCTGGTATTTATGAAAATAATGTTGTTCCCGACAACTATCACTATTTGAAAGTTAATCTAGCAGGACCGGTTACCAATCCCTTTGGTATAGGCAGCATCATAAACGTCAGGACCGGAGGTATTACACAAAAACAGGAACTGACTCTTACAAGAGGCTATCAGTCTAGTGTTCCAGCCACTATTTATTTTGGTTTAGCTCAAAAAGACACAATAGATGAATTAACTGTTATATGGCCAGATAAAAAACAACAAGTACTGAAAAACATTATAGCGGACAAGACACTTAAATTAAAATATACCGATGCTATTGATAATGAGGAAAAACCTTCACGGGCCCCGGCTTTTATTGACATTACAAAGCAGGCAGGAATAACATTCGTTCATCGCGAAGATAAATTTGATGATTTTGAATACGAACCGTTGCTCCCCGTCAAAAATTCACAGATGGGGCCTGGTTTAACCGTAGGAGACATTAATGGAGACGGACTTGAAGATTTTTTTATTGGTAATGGCAGAGGTTTTAAGGCAGCTATGTATTTGCAAACAGAAAGAGGCACCTTTACAGAAACACCTGGACCTTGGATAAGCGATTCTCTTTATGAAGATACAGGAGCTTTACTGTTTGATGCCGATAATGACGGAAGATTGGATTTGTACGTGGTTAGCGGAGGAAACGATGGCAGGGAAAATTGGGAGTATTATCAGGACAGGTTGTATCTAAATACGGAAAAGGGTTTTATTAAATGTAAAAATTGTCTTCCGGCTGACTTAAACAAAAGCGGGAAATGTGTAAAAGCTGCAGATTATGACAAGGATGGCCATCTTGATTTGTTTGTTGGAGGACGTATTGTCCCCGGAAAATATCCTCTCCCTGCAAACAGTTATATTTTAAGAAATAATGGAGGAAAAGGAGCTGATTTGAAATTTGAAAATGTCACAGAAAAAGTAGCTCCCGAATTATTGAAACTGGGACTTGTCACAGATGCTGTGTGGGATGATTTTGACGACGATGGGAATGTCGACCTGATAGTTGTAGGTGAATGGATGAAGGTTCGCTTTTTTAAAAATTCTTCAAATAGATTTGTTGATGTTTCTGATAAATTAGGATTCAAAGAAACTGTCGGTTGGTGGAACAGTATTAACAGTATAGATATTGATAAGGATGGCGATAACGATTACCTGGTTGGTAATCTCGGGTTAAATTATAAGTATAAAACCAGCGAAAAAGAACCGTTCGAAATTTACTATAATGATTTTGATTTAGATGGTAAATCAGATATCGTTCTTGGTTATTCCGAAAATGGGAAAAATTATCCTGTTAGTGGTTTTGATGCTACTATCAGGCAGATTCCCATAATGAAACTAAGGTACAAAGGCTATGAAGAATTTGCACGTGCCACGTTGCAGGAAATATACGGAGACCAAATGTTGAAGTCATCATTGCATTACTCTGCAAATACTTTTGCCAGCTATTGGATAGAAAATAAAGGCAAGGGGGAATTCGCAATGCACAAACTCCCGAATTGGGCTCAATTTTCTTCCATCAATGATATAGCTGAAATAAAGTATAATGATAATTGTACCGCATTCATTGTTGCAGGTAATTTATATGGTTCAGAAGTAGATACACCTAGAAATGATGCGAGTATCGGGTTGGTATTATTATCAGATGCCAAAGGAGAAATAAAGGTTGTACCACCAGCAGAAAGCACTCTTAGGATTAAAGGTGAGGTAAAGGTTATAAGGGAGATCAAGTTGGCTTCAGGGAAAGATGCATATCTTTTTGCTATCAATAATGATTCACTCAAATTGATTGAATTCAACTTAAACCATAAGTAAATGACATAGTTTATCAGCGATCCCTAATTAAAGATTATGAAAAATTTTATTTATTTACCCGGATTAATTTTAATTATAGTTACTGTAAGCTTCGTTGGTATGAACCTGAATGCTCAGGAAAAGAAAATCGTAGATGCTCGAGGTAAAATGAAACCGTGGAAAGAAGGTGCCTGGATAACCGGGAAATACCGGAATGTATTTCTTGAAGCCGGATATAATCAGGCAGATATCGATGCAAAACTTGCAAAGGCATATTCCGATGTTTTTGAGGGCCCCCGGAAAGTTTATTTTGAAGTTGGCGATTCTATGGCCTATGTTTCTGATGTCAAAAACCATGATGTCAGAACTGAGGGACTTTCGTATGGAATGATGGTCTCTGTACAACTAAATAAAAAAGATGTTTTTGACCGTTTGTGGCGTTGGAGTAAAGCTTATCTGCAACATCAGACCGGACCGCGTGAAGGTTACTTCGCCTGGAGCATTAATCCTCAGACCTTAAAACATAACTCTGAAGGTTCTGCTTCTGATGGTGAACTTTATTTCATAACTGATCTTTTATTCGCTGCCAACAGGTGGGGAAATAATACCGGGATTAATTATTACGCAGAAGCCAGGATAATTTTAGATGCCATATGGGCTAAGGATGGTTCCAAGGGTATAACTAATATCGTTAATGTGGAACATAAACAAATCACTTTTACCCCTGATAATTTTGGATATAACTGGACCGATCCATCCTACCATCTTCCGGCTTTTTTTGAAATATGGGCTGAATATGCCAAAGATGGGAGAGAACAATTTTATCGTGATTGTGCCGATACAGCAAGGAATTTTCTCCACAGGGCTTGTCATCCGGTAACGGGCCTCAATTCAGACTATACCGAGTTTAGCGGCGCTCCTAAATCAACTCAATGGATGCCTGCAGCTTTTCGATATGATTCATGGAGAGTCCCCATGAATATTGCCATGGACTATTCCTGGTTTGCAAAAGACAAGGATTGGCAGCAGAATTATTCTAAACACATTCAGAATTTTCTTTCCGGCAGAGGTATTAATACTTTTGAAGATCAGTATAATTTAGATGGTTCTCTGCCTGATTTCATTCT
>Ga0302164_10000617_pt1 | contig 11835 bp, 12 predicted proteins | sample I_Fen_E3_1_FD_193500 | JGI IMG/M metagenome (GOLD analysis project Ga0302164, IMG submission 193500) | Peat permafrost microbial communities from Stordalen Mire near Abisko, Sweden - I_Fen_E3_1 | ecosystem: Environmental > Terrestrial > Soil > Wetlands > Permafrost | place: Sweden: Abisko... | reverse complement strand
TTATGAGGTATGCCACTCCCGATAAAAGTCGATGAAACGTATCCTATATTCAGGCCAGTGTTCAACTTATCCTGAGCAAGAACTGATAAGGAAACCATTAATGAAAAAAACACTAAACCATATTTTTTCATTGAATTTTTTATATAAGACCGTTCAAATGGTAATTACCCCATTTTATACTTAACAAATATTCAGAAATTAGATGATTTATGACAAATCCTGACAACAGATAATTGCAAAAGGAGCGCTGTGGTAAACCTAGAGGGTCAAGATTGTAATGGATGCAGAATTATAGATCGAACAGTTGTTTATGTTCTTTAGGAACCTGCTACCTTACACCTAACGGCCCGGCGGTTTGATTAGGTGCCGTCGGAGCCTGCCCAGAGTGGAGCGAAGGGTCGGGGTGCCGTGTTTTTTGCCAGTCCCGGAAGGTGGATGAGAGCTGTCTTGTCACGATGAAACTGTCGAGAAGGTATCAAGTCCGGGTAAGGATTGTGAATTTTGGGTCACGATGAAATAGTCTAGATGGCGAGCAAAAAACAAGGCACCAGCGCGTCAGCCGGCAGCCCTATTGACTTTGTCTTGGCAGTAGGATTAGTCACGGTGCACCAAATTTAATAAGTGAATTGAAGTTGAGAGCATAGATGTAAATAGCTGATTACGAATTTGTCAGGGCTGCCGAAGCCAATTAAGTAAACCGTCCGAGTTATGCTTAGGTTTTCATTTTTTGGGTGTCTGATGTAGCTAATTATGTTGCCTATGGTCTATGATGAATATTTTCTACTATTGCATAAAGAATAAAGATTGCTGCAATTCCTATACTTATTATAAGCAGAATGATATTTGCCAGTCGATATTTTATTGTTATTAAGAGTTCTTTTTTGACCTTGTCCCAATAAAAGTGGGTGATAGCAAGCGAATTCATAACTATACTAATCAATGGCAATCCAACAAGGAGTAACGGCGAAATCCATTTCAAATAAAAGGACTTATCTAACTTTACCATTAAATCTTCCAATGCTGTAAAAATTTTAAAATCAAGGCCAAGCTTATACTTGATGAAAACTCCCAGGAGGAATAAGCAAGGAACAATTAAAAAAACAATTCCAATCTGAGAAGATTTTTTGGCATTGAGTATTGTAATTTTTAATAGCTGTTGATGTTTAAGGTTGTCTGTTTCTGGAGTTTTTAAGTCTTCCAATTTCCTTTCAAATTCTATGTTTTTCATTGTACAGTAGTTTAAAGATATAATGCAGTCTCCAGAATTAGGTTGCATCATTCATCATTATTCTAAGTTTTTCTGTACCTCTGGATAGAAGTGATTTGACAGTTCCTTCTTTTTTATTGAGTATTTCTGCAACTTCAATTATTGATTTCTTCTCAAAATATTTTAATGACAAGACTTCTTGATATTTAATATCCAACTTTGTCAGGCATCTCTGGACTTTTAGAAATTCCTCGTGAAGTTCCAATTCTCTTTCAAGAGTTTGTCTCTCCTCTATAAATTCATGACTATTTAGAATGTCAAAATCGTTTTTATCTAATAGGGCATCAAGTGATATGTTGAGCTTTTTATTTCTCCGAAAATGTTGATTTATTTCGTTGGTAGCAATTCTATAAATCCATGACGAAATAGAAATGTCCATCCAGACAAATGATTTGATATTTAAAAACGCTTTAAGAAATGTTTCTGCAGCAATGTCCCTTGAAATGTCATAGTCAATAATCCGTTTAAAAATATAACTGAATATTTGATTATAGTAGGAATCAAACACTATCCCAAACTCTTTTGGGTCTTCTTTTATTAACTGTATAATATGCTTTTCCTCTTCAAGTGTCATTACCTATACAATGTAATCAGGTATTAAAGGTTGCAAAATATCTTGATCATTATTGAAGAGTAGTCATGCAAACTATGGTTTTTGCCAATCCCGATAGACGGGCAGAAGTTTTCTTGTCAAGGTGAATCTATCTTGCATACAAGTCTCGGAGGAAGACGAAGCTGTCTTGTAACGGCCTCAGGCTTAAGCATAACGGCCCAGTGGTATAGTTAGGTTGCCGTCCGAGTCAGGGTTGGCATGCGTTTTTGCAAAGTCCCGGTAGATGGATGAAGGATTCTTGTCAAGATAAAACTGTCCAGATGGCGATGCAAAAGCCACGACAACTCGAGCGTCGGCTTGCAACCCTATTGACTTTGTCTCGGAAGCAGGAACAGCCCGGATACAACAAGATTTAATAAGTTGGTTAATTTTTACTCTCATAGACTTTTGGAGCAGAGATAAAATAGTCCGGGTTGCAAAAGGCAACCGAGGACCTACCAGAATCTGTTTTGCGCAGCAACCTGAAATCTTATCCGGTCCGAGCTCATTGAACAATTGCTCGGCAATTGTTCAATAATTAATTAAACCGTCCGAGTTATGCTTAGGCTTTTATTTTTCTATTTTTTTAGTTCAGTGATTTATTTAAGCTGTTAAAGTCAAAAAAAACTCGCCCGGTAGCTTTAAATACAAATGGTAGATAAGGAACATTGGTTGCACCATGAACAGAATCAGGTTTCGTGGACATATAGAATAATGATTTTCCAGATGAGTCGAGTAAGTCGAATTTTTGTAAGACATACCAATTTCCCTCTTTTAGTGTAATAGAACCATAATCTATTGAGCATGGATAGATATCACAACCAGATCTTTTAGATTTTGTTTGAATGGTTATTAAATCATTATCATTCGAAGATCCTGAATAAGTTATCACAACTGAGGAGATAGCTTTTCTATAAATATCTGGTGGATTTAGGTTAAACCAGCAGTCTATCTTATCGGTGTCCTTTTTACATGACATAATCAAACATAATGCTGAACCTAAAAAAACTTTGAATGCTTTCATAATTGGTCAGATTTTGTTCAATAATTTATCAACAAAAAATATGCCAAAGCGATAGTTAATTTGATGAAATATAATGTGATATGATTGGGTGAATGGATAACAATACCAAAGTCGCTGGTCAAGATTTATTGTCTTGACGGTACCGAGTCCAATTGATGTAAGAAAGTTAAGTGTCACAAAAAAGTTGTCTAGTGTTGCATTACTATTCCATCTGTAAGTCGCTGGTACTTAAGCATAACGGCCCGGCGGTTTGGTGAGTTGCCGTCTTCGTCGCGGTGGCGTGGTTTTTGCAAGTCCCGGTAGACGGACGAGCACCCATTGGTCATGATGAAGCTGTCCAGATGGACCAAGTCCCTATAAGTGGACGAAAGTTGTCTGGTCACGATGAAGCTGTCAAGATGGGTTTACAAAAACCATGACACCTTGAGCGTGGGTTGGCAGCCCCATAGACTTTGTCTCGGCTACAGGAACGGTCAAGATGCCACAAGATTTAATAAGTTGAAATGAATTTAATAGTATAGACTTTGGGGCTGATTTGGAAGTATTCCGGGCAGCGGAAGCCAATTAATTAAACCGTCTGAGTTAGGTTTTCGTTTTTTTAATCTTGTCGGCAGCAAATTGTCTAGCTAGTCCGTTTTCTAAGAACTAGAATACTATTAATCGCTAAAAGTCCCATTAGTCCTATGTAGGAAAGTTTTTCATATACTGTCCCTCTAAAATGTTCATGAATGCCATTATATGAAATCCATAGCATAAATAAAATGTTACCTGCTAAAGCGGCCCAAGTCAGAAGCTTAATTAAAATAGCTGTTTCTTTTTTCATAAGGTGTAATTGTTGAGAGAAGAATTCTAAGTAGATAACAATTCACTCACTAAGATGTTGTCGCGTCTCAGCGGCAAATGAAACCTAAAGGCCCGGCGGTTTAATTAGTTGGCGTCCGTGTCGGGGTGCCGCGTTTTTTGTCAGTCACGGTAAGTGGCGATAAGTTTTGGGTCACGATAATTTTTTTAAACGGTACCAAGTTTGGGTAAGGGTTGTGAGTTTCGTGTCACCCCAAAATTGTCTCGGTGGCGAGCAAAAAACCAGGACCAGAGCGCCTGCCGACAACCCTATTGACTTAGTCTTGGTAGCAGGATCTGTCCGGGTGCATTAAAATTTGATAAGTTGAAATGAATTTTCTCGTATAGACTTTTAGGGCTGATCCAGAAATAGTCTGGGTTGCAAAAGGCAACCGAGGACCTACCAGAATCTGTTTTGCGCAGCAACCTAAAATCTTATCCGGTCCGAGCTCATTGAACAATTGCTCGGCAATTGTTCAATAATTAATTAAACCGTCCGAGTTAGTGTTAGCTTTTTAAAATATGAACCTGATGGGAATTGTCATGCTTTTTGTCCCGAAAGATGGTGAAAGATTGTCTTGGATTATGGATTTTTTTAAAGTGTTTACTTCCACCATATAGTAAAATGTTGTCATGGTGTGTGAAATCTGTCAAGGTTTTTAATATTGGTAAATGAGAAGGATTTATTTCGATAAATAAATTTTATGTGCCTACTGTCTTTTTTCATGAATAATATATTTGTCCAGTTTGTCTAAAAACCGTTCGTCAGTCATACCTGTCCGATTAAACATAACCACACTACCAATTCCTAGTTCGGGATAAATTCTGATTTCACAATAATAACCTCCACCGCCACCAGCGTGAGCAAAATATTGTTTGCCATTCAATTGTCCACTAAACCAAGATAAACACATACCTGTCGCTTTGTTATTGATTGTATAATTCTCGATAAAAAGCATTTTTTTGTAATTATCTGTTAGTAGTTTACAATCAGGCTTTAAGAGTTCTTGAATGTATGTTACAAAAGAATTTGAGGTTCCTATTAAGCCACCGTACGCAGCACCATTAACATAATTGTCTTTAAATGAATCCCATTTCCCTTCAGTTAGATCCACATACTTTGACTTGTCTATAAGCAACCCTAAAATGGCATTCGAGAAGCTGTATTTTTTATGATACCCTTTTGCGTGCTGATTAGTTTGGTTTATAATAAAATCCAAACTGTTTGGTTTGATATTTAACGGTTTAATAATATTTTCCCGAATATAATCTACATAACATAATCCAGAAACATTTTCAATAAGTTGTCCAAGCAAAACATACCCAAGGTTTGAATAAGAAAATTTTTCGTTTGGTTTTGATTTTGTCTTATTGTTTTTGATGAATATTTGTCTAAAAAAATTATTCATTTCAAACGATTTGTCTTCATTTGCTAAATGTATCCAGCTCATAGGAATAGGATTTGGAATACCAGAGGAATGTGTCAATAGTTGCCTTATTGTAATTTCTATCGAATAGGGAAATTCTGATAAATATTTTTTTACTGGTTGATCAATCTCCAGTTTCTTCTGTTCTGCTAACTGCAGGACTGCTAATGCTGTAAAGGTTTTAGTTACAGAATAGGCATTGTAAGACGTATTTTCGTCCGTTTTTTTTTGGTTTTTTATATCAGCAAATCCAAATTGAAATCTATGAATAATACTGTCTTTATTAAAAATGGCGTATTGAACTGAAGGCGTACTATCCTTCTTGATTTGTTCAATTAAAATATTGTCTATTTCATTCATTGTGCTTTATGTTGTCTGTGAGTTACTTGATCTGTATAAACAAACTGTCAGTAATGTTATGGTCGTGTGTCTCATTAACACTAACGGCCCGGCGGTTTGATTAGGTGCCGTCTGAGCCTGCCACGCTTCGGCGTGGTTGCGGTGACGCGTTTTTTGCCAGTCCCGGTAGACGGCAGTGAGCTTTGAGACACGGCGAAGTTGTTAGAAGGTACCAAGTCCAGATAGATCGCAGCGAAGTTTCGTGTCACGATGAAATAGTCTAGGTGACGAGCAAAAAACAAGGCACCAGAGCGTCGGCCCGCAGCCCGATATCAGTCCCGGTAAACGGCAGGAGGGAGGGCTCTGAAATTTTGTAAATGTGAAAATGCATTTTCGTATTGGTGATCTGATAAAAGAAAAAAGAGCGTTCGGGCCCATAGTAGCCGAGAACCTTCGTGAGGTGGCCTTCAGGTCCCGTCATGGAGGTTCTTCGGGCTGTGGAAGGCAATTAATTAAACCGTCCGAGTTAGCCTTAGCAATTATTATTTTAATCGTCTCAGAGTAGTCTGTCTCAATTGTTTCGAGGAATGATGTACTGTCAGGATGTGAACTGTTTCGGTGCTTGAAATCTTATAAATTATCCGGTAATTGCCGTAAATTATCTCGCGAATCTTGGTTTGTTTTCTCATTTCAGGAACCATCCGTCCAATTTTGGGATTGGTCTCGAGATAAGAGGTCACATCTATAAGTCTCTCAATTGTTAGTGAGGCATATTTTATTGAGTCCAGAGAGATATACTCTGCAATAGATTTTAAATCTGTTAGTGACCTTTGGGTCCAGATTACTTTAGCCATGTTTTAAGCTCTTTCTTAACTTGATCCGTAGTAAAGACTCTCCCTTCTTCAATGTCCTTAAGTCCTTCCTCAATCCTATTAAGAATCACAAGCTCCTCAACTATTTGGTCAACAGTGAAGTTCTCTGGCAACCTGTCAATGGTCTTTCTTACTTTATCCTTTGTTAACATAACCATCTAATTATTGATGCAAAGATACAGAAAAAGTCCACGAGTTTGTCCTGTTTGGGTCGAGATTTGTTAAGGCTAACGGCCCGGCGGTTTAATTAGGTGCCGTCGGAGCCTGCCACGCTTCGGCGTGGTCGCGGTGACTTGTTTTTTGCCAGTCCCTGTAGAGGGCAGAGTAGCCAAGGGTCACTGTGAAGCTGTTAAACGGTACCAAGTCCTGATAGAAAGCAGTGAAGTTTCGTGTCACGATGAAATAGTCTCGGTGGCGAGCAAAAAACAAGACACCAGCGCGTCAGCCAACAGCGCCAATGATGCTGTCCCGGTAGACGAAACTGACCTGGTGCCACAGGATTTTATAAACTGAAGAGAATTTAAGGGCATAGATTTTTGGTGCTGGCTACAAAGCCGTCTTAGGTTGGCGGAAGGCACTTAATTAAACCGTCCGTGTTAGCTTTAGATTTATTTTAATATTTTGCTCTCAGGGTCTTGTCGGCAGTCCCAGATAGTGTGGATAATAATCTTGTCGTCAGTGATCTGGTAGTAAACAATGAAATTATCAATGATGAGTCCTCTGACAGTCTCTTCGGTTGTCTTTAGTCCAATATCAGGATGTTTTAAAAGAATCTTTATCTCTCTGATAAGAAGTTTATGAAGTTTTTGAGAGTATGTATTACTTTTATTTCTCTGAATGTAAAATTCGAGTATTCCGTATAGTCTTTTCTGTGCTCTGTCGGACCAGACTATCTTGCGTTTAGCCATTGCATTACCTCTTTGTCAAGCTGACCATGCTCGATGAACATTCCTTTTTCTATCTCTTTCTTAGACGCAATTATATCATCTAACTGATCAGGAGTTAATTGGATCATGCCTGTTTCAGTTTTTGAATCGAGGATAGTTTTAATCGCCTTAAGAAATGAAACATCGTCTATTTCAGAAATGCGGTGAATAAGTAATGTCTTTAATTCTATAGCTGTCATGTTAAAACTGATATTTCACAAAGATAACAAATCAAAGAAGTTTTCGGTCGTAGGGGAGCTAGTAATTTAAAGCTAACGGCCCGGCGGTTTAATTAGGTGCCGTCGGAGCCTGCCACGCTTCGGCGTGGTCGCAGTGCCGTGTTTTTTGCCAGTCCCGGTAGACGGCAGAGTAGCCTCGGGTTACGATGAAACGGGGAAACGGTACCAAGTCCAGATAGACGGCAGTGAAGTTAAGTGTCACGACGAAATAATCTTGGTGAAGAGCAAAAAACAAGGCGTCAGCGCGTCGGCCCGCCAGCCAAAGATGCTGTCCCGGGAGATGAAACTGTCTGGTTGTACCGAAGTTAATAGATGACGTAAATTTTTCTCTCATAGATTTTTGGGATGGACATAGAAACTGTCCTGGCTGGCGGAAGGCACTTAATTAAACCGTCCGAGTTATGTAGCGTTGTATTTATTTTTGGTCAAGATACTTATTTAGTTTTTCTTTGAAAATACCACTGCTAAATCCCTCCCATCTTTCAACAATAGTGTCTTTTGGATTAATTAATATGTATGTTGGCATTCCATTTATGCCATATAAGGAAGACGCTCCTGCATAGTTACCTTTTCCATCGGAAAGATTATTCCAAGTTATACTATCTCTTCTAGTAGCCTTTGTCCACAACTTAGGATTAACATCCATACTAATTCCCACAATAGTAAGATCATTCTTATAAGTCTCTTTAATTTCTCTTAATTCAGGAGCTGCCATCACACATGGGTAACATGCAAGACTCCAAAAATCAAGAAGAATATATTTACCTGAAAAATCTGATATTTTAAATTGTTTACCATTTAAATCATGAAGATCAAGGTCTACTATTTTATCTCCAATTTTTGGAGGAACAGGTTTATTAAGTTTTGCCTTTATACCTTCTCCTAAAAGAGTATTTCTGTATTTTTCATCGAATTTTTCAAATATAGTCCTTATCTCTTGTTTATTTATTGAGCTGAATCCAACAATTTCATAAAGTTTAGTAAGTGAGGTTAGGCTATTAATATTACTTTTTAAAACATTAAATTCAGTACTAAGAATCATTTTTGAAATGGAATCAATTTTATTCATAATTGAAATTTGAAGTTCTCTATTTTTTGGATCGGCCATTCTGGTGAGAGATAAGCTGTCAATCACTTTCAGTTGAGTCATGGTCTTTGTTTTAAATAGATTTGTGACTTTTTGTTCTGACAAATTGCTGGAGACATTCCATGTAGATAAGTACTTGGAATGACCTGTTATCTTTATTTTCGTATAGTCTGCCCAAAATTCACATGACCCAGCGAAATGAAGTCTGTCCAATATCATTAGACTCATCTTTATCGGCTTACTTGATATGGTACCAGAGAACCTGAACTTGCCATTAATAATTGTATCGGTGGCAACTATGCTACCTACATTATCAGATATTTCAAATAGACTTATTATCGTACTATCTGGGATATTCTGGATTATTCCATTAATTTCATAATGGTCCATCTTTCTGCATGAAACTAATAAGATAACTGAAAAGAGAATTAGAATTTTTTTCATAAGGATTGAGGATTTAATTATTATCTGAATATTCTATTTATAGTATGTTATTGGCTCGGGGAGATTCCCAATGCTACATAACGGCCCGGCGGTTTAATTAGGTGCCGTCGGAGCCAGCCACGCTTCGGCGTGGTCGCGGTGCCGCGTTTTTTGCCAGTCCCGGTAGATGGCGGTGAAGCCAAGGGTCACGGTGAAACTGCGAAACGGTATCAAGTCCCGATAGACAGCAGTGAAGTTACATGTCACGATGAAATAGTCTCGGTGCAGATCAAAAAACAAGGCGCCAGCGCGTCGGCCCGCCAACCCAAAGATGCTGTCCCGGTAGAAGAAACTGTCAGGGTGCTACCGAATTTTTAAATGGAACAGAATTTTCGAGCATAGATTTTGGGGCTGGTTACAAAGCTGTCCTGGGTTGGCGGAAGGCACTTAATTAAACCGTCCGAGTTAGCACATGTATTAAATTTAAAACTGTCATTATATGCAGAAACTGTCAAGATATTTGTAAATAAGTCCTAATAATATTTAGGAGTTGTCAGGTTTTCTGGGTGTTATGCTACTTTAGTTTTTGGTTCCTAAGAGAAGCTGGTGTTTTTGTCTGTAATTCATTAATTTTTCCATACAGGAATTTTTATAAAACTGTCATTATGCCATTTTATTTGTAAAGGTTCTCCTGCATCTTTAATTGTCTCGTCTGGAACAAGTTTCCCGGAACCGTAATTGATAATTTCAAATGGATGCTTGTTAATGTTAAGCAAAATGACAAGTCGGCTTCCCTTACTAATTTTTTTACTTACAAATCTTGTATTATCAAAAGGAATGCTCTCTTTTTTATTGGGTTTTAGAAGTTGTCTTTTAGAATTGTCTTTAGCATAGCTTGCTCTGCCAACATAACGAGTAAGGAAAAAATATTTCCCGTCTGGCAATAGTTCATACAATGCCATTGAAACGTCCATATCTTTTTTGTTGATGGTTGCAAACAAGTCACCGAAAAACGAACCATTAATTGAAAAGTCATTTTCAAAAGTTTGTGTCTTAAAAATCAAACCATTACAAGCATCAAGTGTGTCAAAAATTATTTGTGGAGTGAAATAATTATTTTGACTTTCTCTATCTCTAAAGTTTACTGTTTGGTTTTCAAACCCTTTCTTTTTTGGTTTTTGGATTGCAAGCGTTGTGTGGTCTAAGTAAAGGGTCAACGTGTCATTATTTATTTTGTCCAATGATGGAGCGTGTCTCCATTCATTTGTACCCATTACCTGATAATTTATTTTGTCTTTTAGTAATTCAGGTTTTGGCCTATCCTTTAAAATATAATCCAGCCATTGTAACGCTAACTCTCTCATACTGATATTAGCAACACTGTCAATTTCAAAGCCCATTAGATTTTTTTGAGGTCTGTTTTGCCCGCCAAAATGATCATATGGTCCTATTACAAAATAATGGTTCGCATTTTTATTGTATTTATTGTGCAGTTTTAAATATTGAATGGCTCCAATTTGTGAACCATCATAATAACCTGTTGTTGATAATATTGGAATATCTATTTTTGAATATTCTTGAGGTGTGGGTACCATTGATTGCCAATAAGCGTCATAAGCTGGGTGCTGTAGCCACTTCTGAAAAATAGGGTTGGGCTGACCTCCTAAACTATCTAAACTGCGAAAAGAAATTCCTTTATTAAACCATTCAAAAACCAAACCTCTATCATATGGTTTATTTTTATAAATATTATCATTTGCCCAGCCTAAAATATTTCCATAAGGAACGTTGTTTTCCATAGGTGAATCAAAACCTGGCATTACAGCCACTTGCGGTACTATAGTTTTTAATGCAGGATGAATATTTTTTGTAGTTGCCCATTGTGAATATCCAGTATAACTACCACCAAACATTCCAACTTTTCCATTGCACCATGATTGTTTGCTTACCCAGTCAATGATGTCATAAACATCTGTTTTTTCGTTTTCGTAAGGGGCATAATGCTTTATATCTGTTCTAATACCACGGGCATAAGCTACGATTCCAACATAATCTCTTTCAGCTGAAAGCATGGCAAAATAATCATCTGTCTTACCTTGATAATAGGTTGTATAAAATAGAATTGCAGGCAAAGGGGTTGTATTTATTTTTTTTCGAACGATTATTGCAGAAATATCAATACCGCTCTTTGTTGGAATTAATACACTATCCTGAATGATATATAAACTATCATTTTGAGTAGAATTTTGGCTATAGATTGTTTTATGAGATATTAGGATAAAAATGACACAAATAAAATATTTTTCTATTCTCATAATTGCTTTTCAGTTTATTCTTGTAATGTCGTTGTTTTAGTTTAATGTTAAGATAGAAATGCAATAATCTTTATAAAGTTAGTGGAATTGAAATTATTTGTCAAATAGTCATTACTGTTAATCGCTGAAATTATCCTGTTAGCATATGTATTTTTAGTCGCGCGATGGCAAAGTCCCGGTAGATTGCTGCAATGTTAATATAATAACAGATGTTTTTGATACAGGTGCGAGGGCAAAATGTCTGTCGCGCGTGGGAAGGTCCCAGTAAAAGTGCTGAATTTAAATTGTCATGATAAAACTTTATTAATGTGGCGCGAGGGCTAAGTCACACAGCACTAAATATATGTGCTAATGGCCCGGCGGTTTAATTAGGTGCCGTCGGAGCCTGCCACGCTTCGGCGTGGTCGCGGTGACTTGTTTTTTGCCAGTCCCGTTAGGTGGAACTGTGCTCCGGGTCACGGTGAAGCTGCGAAACGGTACCAAG
>Ga0302164_10000615_pt1 | contig 11840 bp, 9 predicted proteins | sample I_Fen_E3_1_FD_193500 | JGI IMG/M metagenome (GOLD analysis project Ga0302164, IMG submission 193500) | Peat permafrost microbial communities from Stordalen Mire near Abisko, Sweden - I_Fen_E3_1 | ecosystem: Environmental > Terrestrial > Soil > Wetlands > Permafrost | place: Sweden: Abisko... | reverse complement strand
AAAATTAAAACATCAGTTACCACAATACGATACTAAAGCTTTTGAAGGCGTAGATCTGAGAGGAAATTTTGATAGTGATGTTTTATTAAAACCGAAGAAGAGATCACTCGTCCCAGCAGGAATATTTCTGGAAAGTGCAATCGGTTATGAAGCTCAGATACGACAAAGAAGCTGCCTCGCAGTAAATAGCGGAATTGCAATTGTAATTCACCTGACTCTATTGATGCTGAATACAGAGGCGAGGTTTGTATCATTACGATGAACTTATAATCAGAAAATTTCGTTATTAGGGATGGGAATCGAATATCTCAGATGGTTATTGCAAAGCATGAAAAGGCAGAATGGATTAAAGTTGATAATCTTTTAGTTAATGAAAAAGAAATCGGTGGGTTTTGACATACGGGTAATAGATAATTATGAAATCATTTAGATATTGGTATATTTTTCTGTTTTTTTCAGTTTTGAGTTTTTCTTCCTGTAATAAAAGGTTATTTGTTTCAGGGTTGAGTGATAAAACCAATGAGAAATATGATTCTGCCGCTTTTAATTATGTATATGTAGAAGCATTAAAGCAGAAACTAATGGGAAATGGAGGTGATGCACTAAAATATCTCGAACAAAGTATTAAAATAAATCCCTTAAGCGACGCAGCATATTATGAAATGGCTCAGATTGTTATTGCCAACAACGATATAAAAAACGGGAAACGTTTTATTACGAATGCTTTATCAATTGACAGTAATAATATCTGGTATCTGACCATGTTAGCCGGATTGTATTACCAGGAGAAAAACCTGGATAGCGCAATTATTTTTTATGAAAGAGCTGTTAAGAATTACCCTGAGAAAGTAAACCTGCAATTGACACTCGGCAACCTTTATTCAGAAAATAAAAGTTATGAAAAGGCTGGTGCAATTTTCGATTTATTTGATAAAAAATATGGAGTTAATGAGACATCTACTGTTTCTTCCATTAAAAATCTTATCGCAACCGGAAAGTTTGATGATGCATTAGAGAAAGCTCTTACTTTATTAAAAGAAAATCCTGATGAAATTCAATACAATGGACTTTTAGCAGAGATTTACAGGGGAAAGGGTGACAATCAAAAGGCAATGGATGTATATAATAAACTGCTCGAAAGAAATCCGGATAATGCACAGATTCAGCTTTCATTGTGCGATTTCCTGATCTCAGAAAAAAGCTACGATGATTTGTTCACATTGCTGAATAGTGTTATTTTGAACAATAAGGTTGAAAGGGAAGCCAAAATATCTTTAATGGCGAAACTTATTGAAATCCCAGAATTGAATCAGCAATTCGGTGATAAAATGATGATAACTTTGATGGTTCTGGAAGCAAATTACAATGATGACAATATTGTTCCTTTGTTGCGTCCTGAATTATTAATAAAGCAGAATAAACTAATTGATGCGTCGGAAAGACTGGAAGAAATTATAAAAGCAAACCCAGATGATTATTATGCCTGGGAGAAATTGCTTATAGTTTATCTGCAACTGAAAGATTATAATAAGCTTTTATCAAAGGGAGAAGAATGTGCGACAAAGTTTAACAGATCATTTCCGGCAAAACTTTTATATGCAAATGGAGCACTTGAATTAGGAAAATATGAAATTGCACTTGAAGAATTGAAAAAAGCTGAAATACTGGCTGAGGATAATAAAGATTTTATTATTCAGGTTCTTACTATGAGAGCCGATGTCTATTACAGGATGAAGGATTATCTGAAAGCATTTGAAACATTTAGGCTCGCTTTGAAATCAGATAATCAGGATCTTACAGTTATAAATAACTACGCATATTATCTGGCGGAACAAAATACTAATCTGACAGAAGCGGAGGAAATGGCCCGGAAGGTTATTGAAAAGGAGAAGGGAAATAGTACTTTTCTAGATACTTACGGATGGGTTCTTTATAAAAGAGGAAAATTAAAGGAAGCTGCCAGGGTAATGGAATCAATAATTAGCAGCGGACAAAAGCCTGATGCTGTATGGTATGAGCATTATGGATATATTCTTAAAAAGCAAAGAAAATGTAATGAAGCAATTACTAACTGGAATATAGCTCTTAAACTCGACGGCTCAAAAACGGAATTGATTAAGGAAATAGAAAATTGCAAAAAGTAGCTATAATATTGTTTTTTGGGATATTATCTGTGGGTTGCTCTGTTACCAGAAAGACGGAGAAGACGAAATATCCTGAGTCTAATGAGACTGATTCGGGAAGTGTTTTAGAAAGAGTAGTTAAGCAGAATTTTACATCTGCAAGTTTCTTTATTCAAAAGGCTGAAATTGAATTTATTACTGCATCGGATAAGAAAAGATTTCTTGGAAGTATTAAATTTGAATATCCCGATAAATTTCTTATTAGCCTTAAAAGCAGATCAGGAATTGAAGGAGCGCGAATTTTTATAAATAGAGATTCAATACTCGTTAATGACAGAATAAACAAAAGAATGTATTTTGGAACAGCATTGAACGTAAAGAAAAAATTAGGAATGAATCAAAGTGTTCTTCCATTGATCTTTGGTGACATGGTTGTTGATAAGAAATTTGGTACGGAAACAGACAAATGTGAAAATAACAAACTTAGAGTTCATTGCAACGTCAGAGGAATTACAATAAATTATATCATTGATTGCAAAAGGAATAAAATTGAGCGGATAAGTTTGGGAAATAGTAATTTGAAAGACAATATTATCATTGATTGCAGCAGTTTTATATTTTTGAATAATAAATTATTACCGAGGATAATCGAAATTGCTGATATGGAATATAATACCAGAGTCAGAATAAAAATAATTAAGATCGATTATCCCTGGAATGGAAATGTTACGTTTATGCCGGGGAAGGGATATGAATTAATTGAAATTTTATGAAATATCAGGTACCGATATTTTTTTTCTTATTGATATTGTGCAATTGTTTATATGGTCAGACAAAGGCTGAACTTGAAGCGAAAAGAAAAGCTACACTTGAAGAAATAACCTACGTTGACAATATGCTGAAATCTACTGCAAAACAAAAGGAAGAAAGCTTAAATGCCATAAAAATAATAGGAAACAAATTAAACCTTAGAGAATCAGTTATAAAAGGAATGCGTGACGAAATAAGTTTAATGACTGAAAGAATTAATCTGAATACTATAGCAATTAATATGATGGAAAACGATCTTGTAGGTTTAAAAAGTGATTATGCAAGAGCTGTTTTGAATTCATATAAATCTCAAAAAGAAAATCCGGAACTTGTTTATATCCTTTCAGCTAAAGACTTCAATCAGGGATACAAACGAGTGAAATATTTGCAGCAAATAACAAAATTCAGACGAAGGGAATCTGAAACAATAATAGAGTTAAAAGAACAGATTCAGAGTACAAAAGATAGATTGCAAAATGATTTAAACAGAATATCAGATTTAAAGTCTAAAGAAGAACAGCAGAAGAACTTGCTGCAATCTGAACAATCAAAAAAACAGATAATGGTTCAGACGCTGAGCAAAAAAGAGCGTCAATTACAAAGAGAACTTGAAGAGAAAAAGAGAATTGCAGATAAGATTGAAAAAGAAATTGCCCGGATGATGGAAGAAGAAAGAAAGCGGGCCTTAAAATCCGTCAATACACCTGAACAACGATTAATTGGAGATAATTTTTCAGAAAATAAAGGCAGGCTTCCGTGGCCTGTTGAGAAAGGAATAATTACAAGCCAGTTTGGCATACAAAAAAATTCCGTTCTTAAATATGTTACTGAGAACAATATTGGTATTGAGATTACCAGCCTGGGGAAAACTGCTGTTAGAAGCATTTTTAAGGGGGAGGTTGCAAGAGTTTTTTCTGTACAGGGTGCAAATATGATTGTAATAATAAGACATGGAAAATATCTTTCGGTTTATCAGAATATAGTAGATTTGAAAGTTAAAGCAGGAGATAAGGTTGATACTAAACAGGAAATTGGGAATGTATTTTGTGAAAAGGAGAATGGTAACAAATCTATCCTGAAATTTATGATATTTGAAGAGAAAGAGAAACTAGATCCTGAAGCATGGATTTTAAAAAATTAGTCTTTTATTGAAACAAATAATCAAAAAAAAAGTATAACGGGTGGTATTAAATGAGTTATGTATAAAAAGATCAGGATAGAATCTCAAGTAGCGAACTTAAGAATTGTAGAAAATGCAATTGATGAGACTACATCAGTAATCGGAATTTCACAGGATAACTATGGTAAAATTCTGGTATCTGCGATGGAAGCAGTGAATAATGCAATTTTACACGGTAATAAATCAAATCCGGAAAAAAATGTAGATATCGAAATTTCTTTTGAGAGTGATGTACTGAATATTAAAGTTACCGATGAAGGACCGGGCTTCAGACCCGATAAGGTTCCTGATCCAACGACTCCCGAAAATATTGAAGAGCTGAACGGAAGAGGGATTTATCTGATGTCACATCTGGCGGATAAAATCGTATACAATAAAAAGGGAAATTCGGTTACAATGACATTTAAGAACATTTCATCTTGAGCATCAGAATATATTACGACGAAACTAACTTCAGGTTTAGGGGATGGAAAAAAACCGTGAAGATTATACAGGAGGTCATCGCGAAAGAAGAAAAAATTTCAGGTGACCTTAACTTTATAATAACAAATGATAAGAATTTGAGAGAAATAAATGTAGAGTTTCTTGAACATGATTATAATACTGATGTTATTTCTTTTAATTATAACAACGGAAATTCAATAAACGGGGAAGTTTATGTTAGTCTGGACAGAGTTAAGGAAAACAGCTTGAACTATAATGTTAGTTTAAAAAATGAACTTTTTAGAGTTATAATTCATGGTGTACTGCATCTGCTAGGTTATAATGATTCATCTGAAGAGGAGAGAAGTGAAATGAGGAAATTGGAAGATTATTGGATGAAGTCCGCTAAGCTAAATACTTATTGATGGATTTTAAATACGATATAATTGTTGTCGGAGGAGGACACGCGGGTTGTGAAGCTGCACATGCTGCAGCTGTAATGGGTGCAAAAACTCTTCTTATAACTATGGATATGACTAAACTGGCTCAGATGTCATGTAATCCTGCTATGGGAGGAATTGCAAAGGGGCAAATAGTAAGGGAAATTGATGCGATGGGAGGAATGAGTGGAATCGTTACTGACAGAAGTATGATTCAGTTCAGGATGCTCAATAAATCAAAAGGTCCTGCCATGTGGAGTCCGAGAGCACAATGTGACAGGCAAAAGTTCACTGCGGAATGGAGAAAGGTGCTGGAAAGAACTGATAATCTTTCAATTTGGCAGGAACAAGCGACATCATTACTTCTGGAGGATAGAAAGGTTGCAGGAGTAGAAACAGCTTTTGGAACTAGATTCTATTCTGAAGCTGTTATCCTTACTAATGGAACATTTTTAAATGGGTTAATGCATATAGGATTTTCAAAGATTAAGGGAGGTAGGTCGGGAGATCAGAATTCTACTGGATTAAGTGAACAACTCGAGGAGTTAGGCTTTACCGTCGAGAGAATGAAAACTGGAACGAGTGCCAGAATAGACGGAAGAACAATCGATTTCAGGAAAATGACTGAGCAAAAAGGAGATGAAGAAGGAGAATCATTTTCTTACCTTAAAGAGGATATTTTAAGACTGAAACAGAAGAGTTGTTTTATAACTCATACTAATGAAGAGGTTCATGAAGAGCTGAGAAAGGGATTTGAATTTAGTCCGTTGTTTACAGGAAGAATTAAAGGCAGGGGACCAAGATACTGCCCAAGTATTGAAGATAAAGTTGTTACTTTTAAAGAAAGGGATTCTCATCAATTATTTATTGAGCCTGAAGGAGAGGATACAACTGAATATTATATAAATGGTTTTTCAAGCAGTCTACCTCTCGGGATCCAGTTAAAAGCTTTAAGGAAAGTGAAAGGGTTGGAATGCGTCCAGATGTTCAGGCCAGGTTATGCCATAGAATATGATTTCTTTCAACCCACACAGTTGAAACATTCTTTGGAAACTAAGAAAATCAGGAATCTGTTCTTTGCGGGACAAATTAACGGAACAACAGGATATGAAGAAGCCGCAGCGCAGGGATTTATGGCTGGGATTAATTCTGTTATGAAAATTAGAAACAAAGACCCTTTTATACTTGGAAGAGATGAATCATATATTGGAGTTTTGATTGATGATCTTGTTACCAAAGGAGTAGATGAGCCATACAGAATGTTTACGTCAAGGGCTGAATACAGAATATTATTAAGACAAGACAATGCTGATGAAAGATTGACAAGGAAAGCATTTGAAATTGGAACAGCTAAAATGGAAAGAGTTCAATATCTTGAAGAAAAGGAAAGATTGGTAAAGGAGGTTGTAGATTTTCTGACTGTAAGTAGTGTCAATCCGGAGGATGTGAATCAATTTCTTGAAAAGGCGGGTACAAATAAAATAAATCAAAAAGTTAAAGCTATTACAATTGCTTCCAGACCACAGGTTGAGATTCGAGCTCTGTTAAATGAAATAAATGGAGGAAAGAATCTTTTAGCTGCTAAATCACCAAGATTCAGGGAAATCAGTGAATCAGCAGAGATTAAAATAAAGTATGAGGGTTATATCCAGCGTGAAAAAATTGTTGCAGACAAGATTAAACGATTGGATAGCCTTAAGATTCCTTTAGATTTGGATTTCAGTGAGCTGGTTTCTATCTCTACTGAGGGAAGGCAGAAGTTAAATAGAATTAAGCCTGAAAATATAGGACAGGCTGGGCGGATTAGCGGTGTTTCACCTTCAGATATTAATATACTTTTAATGTATCTGGGAAGATAAATGTTCCACGTGGAACATTTATTAAATAAATAAAAAGATATTTTATGAAAGTTTCTGGTCAACTGGTGGATATTCATAACAGGGATATTTATCCGGCCGTTATTGAAATTAAAGAAGGGCATATTACAACTATTGAGAGAGTAGATTCTGCGTCGGAATTTTTCATTCTTCCCGGTCTTATTGATGCACATATTCACATTGAAAGTTCAATGATCACTCCGGGTGCTTTCGCCCTTACAGCGGTAAAACACGGCACTTGCGGAGTTGTGTCAGACCCGCACGAAATTGCCAATGTGCTGGGAATTGAAGGTGTGGAATTCATGATAGATGATGCAAAAAAAGTTCCTCTCAATTTCTTCTTTGGCGCACCCTCATGCGTACCCGCCACAAGTTTTGAAACCAATGGAGCGAGCCTGAATGTTATTGAAATAGAAAAGCTTTTACTAAAAAATGATATAAAATACTTATCTGAGATGATGAATTTCCCTGGTGTGATATTCGGAAACAGAGAGGTAATGGAAAAAATTGAGTGTGCAAAGAAATTTAATAAACCTGTGGATGGGCATGCTCCGGGATTAACGGGAGAGGCTCTTAAAAAATATGTGGCAGCAGGTATAACAACGGACCATGAATGCAGCAATATTAAAGAAGCTGAAGAAAAGATTTCCCTTGGTATGAAAATCCTTATAAGAGAAGGCAGCGCTGCAAGGAATCTTGATTCCCTTAAGAATTTGTATAAGGATTATCCTGAAATGGTTATGCTTTGCAGTGACGATCTGCACCCGGATACTCTTAAGAAAAGACATATTAACAAGCTGATTGGGAAACTTATTGAAGAAGGATATAATATGTTTGAAGTAATACGTAGTGCCACGATTAACCCGAATGAACATTACGGACTTAATATGGGATTGCTTCGTAAAGGAGACAGTGCTGATTTTATTCTCGTGGATAGCCTGGAGAAAATGAATGTCCATGAGACCTGGATAAAAGGTAATAAAGTGTTTTCAGAAGGGAAGGTCCTGTTTGAATACGAAATAGGGAGTTCGGTTAATAAATTCAATTGTCAGCCTTTGGAAGAAAAGGATATAAAAGTACGAAATGAATTCTCGGATATAAGAGTAATTGCTGCCGTCGAAGGGGAGCTTCTGACCGGTGAGCTACATCGTTCCTCAGGAAAAGCGGAGATTATTGAGGCAGATATTCATAATGACACCCTCAAAATAGTTGTAAAAGACAGATATAAAAATTCCCCTCCGGCAATCGGATTTATTACTGGTTTCAGATTAAAAAAGGGGGCTTTTGCCAGTTCTATAGCTCACGACAGCCATAATATAATTGCTGTTGGAACAAATGATTCCGACATTATAGCAGCCATAAACGATATAATTAATTTGAAAGGGGGATTGGCAGTCTCAAGTGACGGAACCGTAAATTCAGTTCAGCTGAATATAGGTGGTATAATGACCACACGTTCCTGTGATGAGATTGCTAAGGATTATGAGCATCTGAACCAGCTGGTAGAATCACTTGGATGCACAATGAAATCACCATTCATGACCCTGTCGTTTATGGCGCTGCTTGTCATTCCTGATCTGAAAATAGGGGACAGGGGATTATTTGACGTTAGGAAATTTGAACCGGTATCGCTTTTTGTTGAGTAGTCCTTCAGCTTATACCCGGACTGTTTCTGTTCCACGTGAAACATTTATTTAAGCAAGCTATGCATCTCCCACGGGTAAGGTCATGCCATGACATAACCCTACATGCTGAACCGCGACATTCATTATCTTTGTATAATATTTTCCATCATTAATGGCAGCAGAAGCAAAATTCAAGGTAATTCTTTCTCTTATTCCTGATAATCCGGGAGTATACCAGTTTATTGATTCTTCAGGAGTTATAATATATGTCGGCAAGGCGAAAAACCTTAAGAAAAGGGTAACATCATATTTCTCCAAAAACCAATCAGGCAAGACAACAGTTCTTCTGAAGAAAACAACAGATATACGGCACATAGTAGTCGATAATGAATCAGATGCTCTGTTACTTGAAAATAATCTTATCAAGAAACACCAACCCAGATATAATATTTTATTAAAGGATGATAAAACGTTCCCATGGATCTGTATAAAAAATGAACCTTTTCCACGGGTCTTCAGTACAAGAAATCCGGTAAAAGACGGATCTCTTTATTTTGGACCGTACACATCTGCACTAATGGTTAAGACTTTGATAAGTTTTATCCGTCAGATCTTTAAGTTAAGAACATGTTATCTAAACCTTACTAAATCAAATATTGAGGCCGGTAAATTCAAAGTTTGTCTGGAATATCATCTGGGTAACTGTAAAGCTCCATGTGTTGGTAAACAATCAGATAATGAATACTTTGAAAATATTAACCAGATAAAGGATATCCTCAAAGGGAATATATCAGGTGTTATTGATCACCTGAAGAAGACAATGACAAAGTATTCTGAAGAACTCCGTTTTGAGGAGGCCCAGGCAGTAAAGGATAAAATTGAGATTCTCTCCAAATTCAGGAGCAAGTCAACTGTGGTAAGTAACACAATTAAAAATGTGGATGTTTTTGCAATGACTCAAGAGTCTGATAATGTATATGTTAACTATCTCAAGGTTGTTCAGGGAGCAGTTACTCAGGCACTTACTGTTGAGCTTAAGATACGTGCCGATGAAGATAAAGAATCTATACTGGGATTTGTTATTACTGAAATAAGACAGAGGCTTTTAAGTGATTCACCTGAAATAATTCTTCCATTCAGACCGGATATTCTTCTTGACAGAATTAAATATACTGTTCCAAAAGCAGGAGAAAAGCAGAAACTTCTTGAGCTTGCCGAAAGGAATGCTATATATTATAAACTGGAGCAAAAGAAGAAACGGATGGAACATTCGCCACAGGTAAGAACAGGTAAAAACCTTGAAAAGTTAAAGAATGATCTTCATATGCCTGATCTGCCTGTACATATAGAATGTTTCGATAACTCAAATATTATGGGCACAAATCCGGTAGCAGCCTGTGTCGTATTCAGGAATGCCCGTCCCAGTAAAAGTGATTATCGCCATTTTAATATTAAAACAGTTGTGGGACCGGACGATTTCTCTTCAATGGAAGAGATAGTTTACAGACGCTACAAAAGGATGATTGAGGAAAATCAAAAGCTTCCTCAACTGGTTATAATAGATGGAGGAAAAGGGCAGTTATCTTCAGCAATGAAAAGCATTGATAAATTAGGATTACGTGAAAAGGTTACTGTGATCGGAATCGCGAAAAAACTTGAAGAAATATATTTTCCGGGAGACAGTGTACCGATTTATCTTGATAAAAATTCAATAAGTCTGAAGATTATTCAACAACTGAGAAATGAAGCTCACAGATTCGGAATAAATTTTCACAGGGACAAACGTTCTTCCAATATGATAAAATCTGACTTGGATCAGATAAGGGGAATAGGACCAAAGACAAAAGAGATCTTACTCAAACATTTTGATTCTGTTGATAAAATCAAAGATGCTTCTTCTGAGGAACTGGAAAATCTTGTTGGTACAGCAAAATCCTCTATTTTATCCGGATATTTCAAAAAATAGTTCCAGATTCCACGTGGAACATATTGATATAAAAATATTATAAATAGCATATAACTAACCATTTAAGGAGAGTAAAGTGAACTCTTAACTCAGTGAGAATTGAATATTTTTGTTTACTCCGGGGATAGTAAGTGAATTTTGAACGGAGAGTACCCGTTGGGCAAAGAGAGTTTATGATGCTTACGGATTTCCCAAAGCTTTTTCAATTTCTTTTGATATTTCCAGAGACCCATTGGTGGCAATCCCTTTCATACCTAAAGATTCTGCTGTCTTAACATTTTTTTCAATATCATCAATGAAGAGACACTCATTTGCAATAAGTGAATATTTCTCCATGATGCTTTTATATATTCCGACATCAGGTTTGGAAGATTTGGCAACAGCTGAGATCAGACCTCCGTCAAAATATTTGAAAAAATAATATCCCGATCTGATCTCATCAAAAATATCACTCGGGAAGTTAGATAGAAAATATAGCCTGAAACCACGTTTCTTTAACTCAGGTAGCAGTCTGACATTCGTATCGAGGGGAAACATCAGATCGGTGCGCAAATTGAAAATATGGGCTATTTCATTCTTATTAAGGGATGATCTTCTAGAAATAGCTTCTATAGCGTCGGAAGTACTTATTTCACCATTATCAAGCAAAAGCCACTCGTTACTTTCGAAAATATCTGAAAGTATTGTGTTTTTGATATTCTCCGGATATTTATTCTTTTCAAAATATTCGGCAGGTTTGAAACTGATCAGCACATTACCAAGGTCAAAAAGGATATTCTTTATCATATCAGGGATTTTTCATGCTGATTGGTTGTCCGGTTGCCTCGAGAACGTTCCACCATAATTCACCTTCAACATCTATTTTTTTACGTTTGGCCACCACCATTTCAATCGGCATAAGCGTGAACTGATTGTTCCAGAAACCAGTAACAAAATCGGTTTTTCCTGCAAGAGCTGCATGTACTGCATTCTGAGCCAAAAGGTTACAGAATTTGCTGTCGTTGGCATTAGCAGGAGCACTTCTTATAATATAGCTGGGATCTATGTATTTAATTGAATGCGTAAAGCCCTTATTTTTAAACTCTTCTGAAATTTTATCTTTCAGGTATATGCCAATGTCATTGTATTTAACATTACCTGAAACGTCTTTATTGCTGCCGGAACAGTCGAAAAAGTCCTGACCTGCACCTTCAGCAACTACAATAACCGCATGATGCCTTTCCTCCAGACGCTTTTTAAGGACACGGAGAAACCCGCGTGGACCATAAAGATCAAAAGTAAATTCAGGGATAAGTACAAAATTTACCTCCTGAATAGCAAGCGCCGCATTGGCTGCTATAAAGCCCGAATCACGGCCCATAAGTTTTACGAGTGCAATACCGTTGAAGGCTCCGTA
>Ga0302164_10000609_pt1 | contig 11917 bp, 13 predicted proteins | sample I_Fen_E3_1_FD_193500 | JGI IMG/M metagenome (GOLD analysis project Ga0302164, IMG submission 193500) | Peat permafrost microbial communities from Stordalen Mire near Abisko, Sweden - I_Fen_E3_1 | ecosystem: Environmental > Terrestrial > Soil > Wetlands > Permafrost | place: Sweden: Abisko... | reverse complement strand
GCAGGATTTATCTCACTTCCTGCATATCCACCAGACGTTTATAAAACCCATTCTGACTGATCAGGCTGTCATGTGTTCCTCTTTCCACGATCTCGCCTTTTTGCAATACAATAATTTCATCTGCATGGCGGATGGTAGAGAGGCGGTGTGCAATAACGATGGAGGTTCTGTTGGTCATTAAATTATTTATAGCATCCTGTACTAAGCGTTCACTTTCGGTATCTAATGATGAAGTGGCTTCATCCAAAATTAAAATGGGCGGATTTTTTAAAACTGCCCTGGCAATAGTCATACGTTGCCTCTCCCCCCCGCTTAATTTAGTACCACGGTCGCCGATGTTGGTATTGTACCCTTCTTCTTTTTGAATGATGAAATTATGAGCATTGGCTACTTTGGCGGCCTCTTCAATTTCTTCCTGTGTAGCATTGTCCATACCCAGGGAGATATTATTGGCAATGGTATCATTAAATAAAATAGGTTCCTGCGTTACGATGCTTATTAAACCTCTCACCGAACGCAAAGAATAATCTTTGATATTAATACCGTCTACTAAGATCTCTCCACTCGTGGCATCATGAAAGCGGGGCACCAGGTCGGCCAGTGTACTTTTGCCGGCTCCACTACTGCCCACCAGTGCTACAGTTTTTCCTTTAGGTACGGTAAGATTGATATTTTTAAGAATCACAGCATCGTCGTACATAAAACCAACATTCCTGAATTCGATAGCGCTTTCAAATGTTTTTATTTTTTTTCCATTGGGATTATCGTCTACAGTTATACGTGCGGTCAGTACTTCTTCTATCCTGTCGATGGCGGCAGCGCCTTTACGCATATTACTAAATGCCGTGGAGATGGATTTGGCGGGATCGATAACCCCGTAGAACATCCCCATATAAGTTAAAAACATAGAGCCGTCCAAAAGCTTACCACTTAAAACCAACCTGCCACCAAACCAGAGAATGCCGGCAAATATGGCTACACCTATCATCTCGCTCATAGGAGAAGCAAGATCTTTTTTAAAACCTACCTGGTTCCTGGCATGCTCCCAATCATTACTAATGGTTGCAAATTTTTTACGCAGCAATTTTTCAACATTAAATGCCTTTATTACCCGTAAGCCACCCAATGTTTCTTCAATAGTAGAAATGGTTTCGCCACTCTTTACAGCGATGATACCGGATTGCTTTCTTAAGGAACGGGTGATCCTTCCTATTACAAAACCCATCACAGGTATACACAGTAAAATAATACTGGTAAGCAATGGACTGAAGTAAAATAGAACACCCAGGTAAATAAGAATGGTTAAAGGATCTTTCACCCATCCCTCCAGTGTACCCACCACCGATCCCTCCACTTCTCCCACATCGGTTGTTATGCGGCTCATTAAATCGCCTTTACGGCGCTCCGTAAAATACCCAATTGGTAATTCCAGTATTTTATTAAAAAGGTCCACCCTAAAGCTGGTTACAATACCATTTTTTATGGGGCCCATTGCCCGGTAAGACAAATAGAGAAAGAGGTTTTTTAGAAAAATGGACACTATAATAAGAATACAAACCACAGTTAATGCATGAAACTTATCACCACTATTAATTAAATGATCTAATTGTTCGCTTACAAATTTAATGATCGGGTTAGTGGAAGCTGGCGATTTAGGCAATCCTTCTTTCTTTACCCCAAATATCAACTGCATAAACGGCAGCAACATCCCGATTGATAAAACTGAAAATACGATCGATAATAAAATGGTGACAAAATAAGATACAATAGAAGCCCTGTACTCCTTCAGATATGTAAAAACCCTCGAATATTTCTTCATCTGTAATAAATAAAAATATAAACGGCAAAGTAACTAATTTTACAGCTATTAAAGCGTAAACATTATGTTAGAAGGTAAAAGGCAAAAGCAGGTGGCCGGCCTGTTAAATAAAGAATTGAGTGATATATTTCAGCGGCTGGGCTTAAATATGATCGATGGCGGCATGGTGTCTATTGCCGGGGTAAAAATCACTCCCGACCTTTTTGATGCCCGTATATACCTGAGTTTTTTTAAAGTAAAGGACAATGATGCAGCATTAAAAAAAATAGAGGAGCAGGCACACGAAATAAAAAGAGAATTAACTGCCCGTGTAAGGCACCAGTTAAGAAGTATGCCCAAACTTACTTTTTATATTGATGATACTTTGGAGTATGCGGAGAAGATTGAAAAGCTGTTTAAAGAAATTAACGACAAAGACAAAAAAAGTTGATAGTTGATGGTTCATAGCCATGGTTCATTGTGTCAGCATTATGCCTATGAACCTCATCTAACACATCAGTCAGCTATGAACTATTAACTATGAACTATGAACCAACTATGTATTTAAAATTTGCCTGGAGATATTTTAAAGCCAAAAAAAGTGCCAATGCCATCAACATTATTGCATGGGTAACTGTAGGTGTTATTGCTTTTGCCACTTGCTGCCAGGTACTGGTATTAAGTGTATTTAATGGCTTTGAAGGTTTGGTAAAATCCCTGTACGCTTCTTTTTACACCGATATTAAAATTATACCTGCCAAGGGTAAAACATTTTTTGTAACACCACAGCAACTGGAACAACTTAAACAGCAACCCTTTGTTCAAAATCTTTCCTTTATTGCAGAGGAGAAAGCCGTGTTGCAAAATACCGGTGCTAACGAAGCACAAACAGTGGTTTCTCTTAAAGGTGTGGACGAAAACTACGGTGCTGTAAGCGGCGTGCCCGCTAAAACCAATAAAGGAAAATTTAATACCGGTACCATTGACGCCCCGGGCATAATACTGGGTGCCGGCATACAATACGCTGCAGGTGTAAGTTTTAATCCTGCTTTTGAAACTGATAGCCTTACAGTTATTCTTCCTAAAAAAAACAGTAGTACCGATCCCTTGCAATCCTTAAGCGAAGGCAATGTACAACCTACCGGTGTGTTCACCATTCAGCAGGATTTTGATAATAATTATGCCATCACTAATATTGGTTTTGTAAAACAACAGTTGGGGCTGGATAGTAACGAATACAGCGCTATTGAATTAAAACTTACGCCGACCGCCGATATAGCAGGTGCTAAAGAAAAACTATCATCGCTATTGGGTAGCACTTATAAAGTGCAAACCCTGTACGAGCAAAATATGAGCCTGTACAACACCATGAAACTGGAACGATGGTTCATCTTTGCAGTATTAACGCTGATATTAATTGTAAGTGCCTTTACCATGGTTAGTGCTTTAACCATGTTGGTACTTGAAAAACAAAAAGACATCAGTGTTTTGCAAAGCATGGGTGCCACCAGCCTTACTATTCAAAAAATATTTTTAAGTGAAGGGTTGTTGCTGGGGGGTATTGGTGCCGCAATAGGTATAGTGATGGCTGTAATTTTATGCCTGGTGCAATTAAAATTTAAACCCATAAAAATTGGCGGCGGCTCTTTCTTAATAGATTATTACCCGGTACAATTAATAGCCACAGATTTTGTGCTGGTTGCTGCAACCGCAACCCTGATTGCATTCTTTGCTTCCTGGTTTCCGGCACATAAAGCTGCCGGGCAGGCTTTTGAATTAAGGTAGAAAACCGAGTTGTTTCATTACTGCAGTTCTATCAAAAACCTGGGTATGGCCGCACACTTTTCCATTACAGAAATGATAGATTGTAGTGCCAAAAGCTTTTATTGCTTTTCCTGTTGCCGGTATAGTACCAATATTACCAAGGTTAGTGCCTGTCATGATCCATGTAATTGCAACAAAATTGCCATCTGCAACAGTTGTTTCAATAGCAAAATGCATATCGGGAAATGAATCAAAAGAATAATGCAGCCTAATTATGTATTCATCGTTGCCAATTGTTTTTCCTTCCCATGGGTCACCGGTATCAAAATGAATAGTGTATTCAGTTGCAACCAATTTTTCAACCAGTGAAAATTCTTTCTTGTTCCAAACCTGGTCAATAAGTTCCTTTAGTATTGCAGTATTGTTCATGATACCATTCTTTTTAGCCAAGTGTTTTTAAAATTTGTAAGCCTTCATCCCATTTCCAGTGGCCCGATGCAGCATTGATATGCCCTGCATTACCAATATTTACAAATTCACTTCCCCAATTGCCGGCAAAAAAGCTTGCCCTTTCCGCTGAAACCCAGGGATCGTCGGTGCTTGCCACAACGATGGTTTTAAAATTAATGGTATCTGAAGGTATCGGTGAAAAACCTGTTGCAGGAAATGTGTATACCGGGTTTTCAATATCACTTGGCGCAACCAATAAAGCGCCTTTTATATTTTTATGGTATTGCTTTGCCCAGTGAGCAATGGTTACACAGCCTAAACTGTGGCCAATTAAAATAACTGTTGACAGATCATAACCTGCAATTGCTTTATCAATGTTTGCAATCCAATCATTACAATCCGGTGCCTCCCATTCCTGTTGTACAATTCGTTGAAAATTGTTGCCGGTGTTTTCAAAAAACGTTTGCCAGTGTTGCGGCCCCGAGTTGCCCAGGCCAGGTACAATAAAATGATTGTTCATAATGGTTCAATTAAAAAGAGTTGATTGCAAAACAATCAACTCTTGGTGTATTTACAGTAAGATCATCTTTTAATAATCGCCCAATGTTTCTGGTAATTGTGCCAGGGCTTTAGCCAGTTGCTCGTCATTGGGTGCAATACCATGCCATTCGTGGCTGCCTTCCATAAAATCAACCCCTTTTCCCATGGCTGTTTTCATCAAAATAACAATGGGCTTTCCTTTACCAACATAAGATTTGGCATTGTTCAACCCCGCTACCACGGCATCCATATCATTGCCTTCCATTTCAAGTACCTGCCAGTTAAAAGCTTCAAACTTAGCCCTTAAGCTATCTAAACCCATGATTTTTTTAGTGGGGCCGTCAATTTGTTGCCCGTTCCAATCGATGGTCGAAATGAGGTTATCCACATTTTTATGCGCCGCAAACATAATGGCTTCCCAGTTTTGGCCCTCATCCAGTTCGCCATCACCGTGTAAAGAGAACACGATGTTGTTATCATGATTTAATTTTTTAGCTAAAGCGGCGCCTATGGCCACGCTCATGCCTTGCCCAAGCGAGCCGCTGGCAATTCTTATACCCGGTAAATGCTCATGCGTGGTGGGATGCCCCTGCAAACGGGAATTTATTTTTCTAAACGTTGCCAGTTCAGAAACTTCGAAATACCCGCTGCGGGCCAGTGCGCTGTAAAATACAGGCGAAATATGGCCGTTACTCAAAAAAAACAGGTCTTCGCCAACGCCATCCATACTAAATCCGGGCTTGCGTTTCATTACGTTAAAATACAATGCAGTAAAATATTCTGTACACCCTAAAGAACCGCCGGGGTGACCACTTTGTACGCCATGTACCATACGTACAATGTCCCTGCGAATCTGAGAGGCTATTTCTGGTAAACTGTTCATTTGGATCATTAATTTATTATCAATAATAAAAGCGCCGAAAATTATTTTCGTTGCAAACCTACTTTAAATCGATTGATAGAAAAATTAAAAAAATGGTATCAACTTAAATAGTTAATAATAAGTTTATAATTTCTTCGTTATTTCAATAATAAACCCGGGAATAAACCATTTTTCAATAAAATATCCCGAATTCATTTATCAGGCAACTTTTTAGTTTTAAACAGCGTCTTAATAAATGTTATAAAGTATTTCCCTAAAATATTAGGTTTACTTAAAACATATTTAATACTTTTGCAGCATAATGATTGCCATTAAATAATTTGAATGGAACATATCTTACTTAGTGCGTCCCTGGCCTTTTTGATAACTTTTTTTGCCATACCTATTGTAATACAGGTAGCTAAAGACAAAAAGTTATTTGATGAGCCCGATGAACGTAAAGTTCACAAAACTGTTATCCCTACTTTAGGAGGCCTGGGCATCTTTGCAGGTTTCATCATTGCCACATTGATGTGTGTGCCGTCTGGCATTACTTCCGAGCTACAGTATTTTGCCGCCGCCGCTACCGTTATTTTCTTTTTAGGGCTTAAAGATGATATCCTCGTGTTATCGGCCAGTAAAAAATTTATAGGCCAACTGGTTGCTGCAGGCATTGTAATAAAATTTGGTGGGGTGGTATTAAATAATATGCATGGCTTTTTAGGCATTTACGAAATACCCCGTATTGCAAGTATTGTGCTGACCATTTTTACAATTATCGTTATTACCAATTCTTTTAACTTAATAGATGGTGTTGATGGCCTTGCCGGAAGCCTTGGCCTGCTAACCACACTGGTGTTTGGTATTTATTTCTTTTTTGCAGGGCAATTGACCTATGCAGTTATGGCATTGGCACTTTCTGGCAGCATTGTAGCTTTTTTAATTTATAATTTCTCCCCTGCTAAAATTTTTATGGGTGATACCGGTTCGCTTTTATTAGGGCTGGTTAATTCCATATTAGTTATTAAGTTCATTAATGTTGCAGGCAACCCGGCAGCTACTAAGTTTGCTTTAGAAGCTTCGCCAGCTATTGGTTTTGCTATTTTAATGATCCCTTTATTTGATACATTAAGGGTGTTTACACTACGCATTTTAGACCGCCGCTCACCCTTTAGCCCCGACAGAACTCATGTACATCATTTTTTACTGGATATAGGTTTTAACCACCGCATGATAACCTTTACCTGCGTGGGGGTTAATATTGCATTTATTATTGCCGCTTACTTTTTACGCTTTATGGGTACCACTACTGTACTGGGTATCTTATTAGTTTCGGCTTTTGCATTTATCGGTATTATCTATTACAGCCGTCCTAAAAACAAAACGGTGATAAATGCTAATAACACTATCGCCAACAGTAATATCATCAAGCCACGCAAAGTATTTTCGCTGGCCCCAGAAAGTGTTGAAGCGGACTAATACTTTCGCTCATTTTTGCCGTTTCCATTTTAATATTGCACAAACCCTGATACAGCGATGTAAATAACGGTTCTTTTTTATAGCTTTGCAGCCACTTAATATTTCTGTTTATGGCCGAAGGACTAGATAAAATACTTGCCGACACCCAAACTTCAATGACCAAAGCGCTTAACCACCTGGAGGCAGAGCTGGTTAAGATACGTGCCGGCAAAGCCAATCCTAATATGCTGGATGGTATTATGGCCGACTATTATGGCAATCCTACCGCTATCAATCAAATAGCCAATGTTTCTGTGTTGGATGCACGTACCATATCGGTACAGCCCTGGGAAAAAAATATGTTGCAGGTAATTGAAAGGGCTATTACTATGGCCAATATTGGTATCAATCCGCAAAATGATGGTACCGTTATACGTTTGTTTTTACCGCCACTTACCGAGGAAAGAAGGAAAGAACTGGTAAAACGCTGTAATGCTGAAGGTGAACATGCTAAAGTTGCGGTGCGTAATATCCGTCGCGAAAATATTGAAGCCATAAAAAAATTACAGAAAGAGGGCCTTAGCGAAGATATTTGTAAAGATGCCGAAAAGGAAATACAGGATACCACCGATAAATATATTTCATTAGTAGAAAAACATTTGGCCGCAAAGGAAAAAGAGATCATGGCGGTGTAGAACATTACAGAAGGTACAAAGTACAGGTAACTGAAGTACAACCTCTGATCCGGAACCCGTATCTTATAACCCCTAACTTTTTTATATGCAGTCTTCAAGGGAAACATGGTTTTTATTGTTGTCAGTTCCCTTTTATGCCCTGCTTATTGGTACCGAAATTTTACTGAGCAACTGGCAGCATAAAAAGTTCTATACTTTAAAAGCAACGCTGCAAAATGTTTACCTTACTTTAGTTAATGCCGGGCTGGATATGTTATTGCGCTGGGCATTTTACATCAGTGTATTAACGTGGAGTTACAACCATCATTTTTTTAAAATAGAAAATGCCTGGTTGTATTGGTTTACTTTATTTATTGCCGAAGATTTTGCTTTTTATGTAGAGCACAGGATAGATCACTACTGCCGCATTTTTTGGGCGGTGCATGTTACACACCATTCATCAGAAGAGTTTAACCTTACTACCGGTTTTCGTTCATCTGTACTGCAACCGGTGTACCGTTTTGTATATTTTATTCCAATTGCATTATCGGGCTTTCATCCGCTGGATATTGTGTTTATGTATTCGCTTACGCAAACCTACGGCATACTGGTTCATACACAGTACATTAAAAAAATGCCCCGCTGGTTTGAAAGTATTTTTGTAAGCCCCAGCCATCACCGGGTACATCATGCCAGTAATGTAATTTACTTAGATAAGAATATGGGCATGTGCCTTATCATCTGGGATAAACTATTTGGCAGCTTCCAGGAAGAAGTAGTCGGCGAACCTGTAAAATATGGCCTTACCAAACCAGTAGAAAATCAAAACCACCCGATAAAAATTATTTTTCATGAGTGGCAGCATATTGGTAAGGACGTGAGCAAAAAATTACCCTTAAGTACCCGGCTTAAATATTTGTTTATGCCGCCCGGCTGGAGCCACGACGGAAGTACTAAGACTGCAAGGGAAATGAGGCAGGGCCTGTGATTGTACAGGATACTTTGTGTAAACTTTCGCTTACTTTTGAATGGCCTGAATTTATATAATGACTCCACGCTCGTTAATATTATTTGTAGTGATCGCTATTAGCAGTTGCAACTTTAAATCTGCAGATACCTATTTGCAGGAATCGAAGTTGGCGGTGGAAAAGGAAGATTACAGAACTGCCATCAATTTACTCAATACAGCAATACATAAAAACCCACGGCTAAAAGAAGCCTATTTGCAAAGAGGGCTTTGTTACCAAAACATTGCCCGTAAAGATTCTGCAATAAATGATTTTAAAATAGTGCTGGGATTTGACCCCGCTAACACCAGTGCATGGTATTATACCGGTCTTAGCAAATACAGTGATAACAAATTTGATGAAGCCATAGAAAGTTATAACAAGGCGTTAATTACAAAAGGAATTGCTAACCCATCCGATACTGCTGCAATCCGCATCATTGCTGATACTAATGATATGCAGAAAACAGCGGGGGCATTTAACGTAGCTATTGTACAGTTATACTATCAAAGAGGGCTTGCTTATTATGCATTAAAACAAACCCAAAAGGCATATAGAGATTTTCAAACCTGCATTGCCCAAAAGTATAACCTGGATGAATGCTTTTATTTAAGCAGCATTTGCTGGGAGGCCGGTAATAAAAACAATACCCCCTGCAATAGTTTTAAACTGAATTCGGCCTATGGAAAGAACATTGCAAAAAATCATTTGGCACATTTGTGCAGGTGATTGGTTTTGCTTTTTTAATTATAAGAGCTATTAAAAAGTCTAATTACTCTTTCTGCTTCTGTTAGCATAATACACACCAAACAAAATTATTGCGAGGCAAGCCACTTGTTTCCATCCCACTTCTTCGTGGTACACAATGCCCCACATAATTGCCACTACCGGTATACCATAAGTAACCATTGATGCAAAAACTGCACCGGCACGTTTTACCAGCATATAAAAAATAATTGACGCTATGGCGGTACCGAATACGCCCAACACCGCCGCCGCTGCTGTGGATAATAAAACCCCTTTACTGGTAAGGGGTAAATTGAAATAGCCTGTAAAGATCAATACCAGCAGGGCAGGTATGGCATTTAGTGTAAGCGCCACCGCAGCAATTTGCAAGGAACCAATGTTTTTTAAATTTTTGTGAACCATGTTTACATTAAAGCCATAAAAAATGGTGGCCAGCACCACAAAAGAAACGTACAGTAAATTCTGGCTTTCCTGCATATGACCCTTGCTGAGCAGTAACAAAATACTCCCCGAGAAAGAAATGAGTATACCCAATATTTTATTGGTAGTGGTTTGGCTTTTAAAAAACAATGCCCCGGTAATGATTACAAAAATTGGCGTAAGTGAATTTAAGGTGCCTGCCAAAGCACTATCGATACCTTCTTCGGCAATACAAAATAAATAGGCTGGTAATAAACTGCCCAGTACACCGCTCATAAAAATGGTGAGCAATTTATCTCTGGGTATTATTTTAAAATACTTTATTGCCGTTGGCAACAACACAATACCCGAAGAAAGTATGCGCAATGAAGCCACCTGGTAAGGCGATAAGCTCACCAGACCCTCTTTCATTAATACAAAACTGCTACCCCAGATAATGGAAAGGATAATAAATATCAACCAGTTCAAGAATCCCTGTTTCACCTAAAAAAATTTAAGGAGCAAAGGTGAAGGATTTAGTTGAAATACCTGCAAAAGATATTTTTATTGTGTATAAGGTACATTTTAAAAAATATGTAATTAATTATTTGAATTTAAATAAAGTATATTATATTTTTACCCCAACCTCATCTTGTGATAAATTATTTATCAATTTTATTAAACAAGTTTAAACCTTACAATTATGGGATTTATTAAAGAATTCAAAGATTTTGCAATGAAAGGCAACCTGGTAGACATTGCCGTGGCATTTGTTATGGGCGGCGCTTTTGGAAAAGTAGTAACCTCTTTTACAGAAGGTGTTGTATCGCCTTTGATCGGAATGATTGGTGGTGCCGACCTAAGCAAAAATGCATGGACGCTTAAGGAGGCCGTAAAAGATGCATCGGGTAAAATTACCACCGAAGCAGTTGCTGTTAAGTACGGGGATTTTTTAACAGCAATCATCAATTTTATAATTGTTGCCTTTGTTATGTTCCTGGTAATTAAAGCCATTAACAGTATGAAGAAAAAGCAGGACGAAGCTCCTGCCGCACCATCCTCTACAGATGCCTTGTTAATGGAAATAAGGGATTCTCTAAAAAAATAACGTTTCCCATTCAATAAAAAAAATACACTGTAGATCAGTGTATTTTTTTTTTAGCTGACAACCCTTACTCCATAAAAACTGTCTTTACAAAAAACAGTTTAAATCTTAAATCTCACAAACATGAAAAAATTATCTTTTCTCAGCGCCCTGATTTTGCTGAGTTGCACCTTACTTAAAGCTCAAACACCTGCAGAAGTAGCCAAAACGGCTTCCACAAGTTTATCTGCAAAACACGAAAAATCTGATACTGCCGATGGATGGCATAAAGGCGGCACCATTGCTATTAATTTAAGTGAGGCCGGCCAAAACGATTATTGGTCTCAGGTTAAGGGGGGCAATACTTCTGCCTTTGGCATAAAAGGTATTATTGATTACCATTTCAATAAAAAGCAAGGCAAAGCCAATTGGCTCAACTCTTTCAGAGGAAGATATGGCGGCTCAAGTTCTCAAACCTTTATACCGGCAACGCCAACCACGCCCAGCTCAACCGCCAAAGTACCTTTCTTAAAAAATGATGACTATTTAAATTTTACTTCTATCCTGGGCAAGGAATTCAGTAAAAACTGGAGTTACGCTGGTTATTTTAGCTTAGAGAGCCAATTTGACCATTTTATGAACCCCGGCTATATTAAACTGGGCCCATCTTTTTTATATAAACCCAACAATCATTTTGATTTGATATTATCACCGGCAATGGCCAATATCACCACCAAATTAACCCCCAGCTATAAAAAGATCGCAGCATTTGGGGTAGATTCGGGTAAAACAGTAAAATTTGGTGTAGGTGCATTTGTGCAAGCCAGTTTGAATTATGATCTGGGTAAGGGGATAAACTATAAATCTGTTACCACCGCCTATTCTAACTACACCCAAAACCCTGGCAACGTTATTTTAGACTGGAGCAACCTGTTTACTTTTACGGTAAACAAGTATATCGGTGCCACGCTGTCGTTCAACCTGAGGTATAACGACCTGGAAATTGGCCATTTGCAAACACAGCATGGTATTGGCATTGGTTTAAATTATAAATTATAATATGGCATACTAAGGCCAACAGGTGTTAAAATTTTGTCCACATTAGATATTACCGTGCTAATAAGCAGTGCATTT
>Ga0302164_10000607_pt1 | contig 11944 bp, 8 predicted proteins | sample I_Fen_E3_1_FD_193500 | JGI IMG/M metagenome (GOLD analysis project Ga0302164, IMG submission 193500) | Peat permafrost microbial communities from Stordalen Mire near Abisko, Sweden - I_Fen_E3_1 | ecosystem: Environmental > Terrestrial > Soil > Wetlands > Permafrost | place: Sweden: Abisko... | reverse complement strand
AAATGAAAGAGTAAGGAAATGGCTTGAAACAAATAAAATGTTATAGATTGAATGTAATTCCTTACCATAGAGCCATTTATGTAAGGGAATCAATCATATTGGTTTGCCTTTTATTTCCACTTTTATCTTTAAATGCCATAGCTTTGGCACCAAACTTTCAACAGGATACAGTTTCACAAAAACAAGCTCCTTTCAAACAACCTGTATACACAACTCAGCGGTTATCCACTCCGCCTCCCATAATTGACGGCAAACTTGACGATGAATGCTGGAAGAAAGGAACATGGGCCGGAAATTATCATCAGTGGATGCCTGAGGAAGGAGCCAGGCCGACTTATCCCACAGAACTTAATATTCAATATGACGACAAATACCTTTACATAGCAATTCGAGCTTTCGACGGGGAACCAAAAAAGATAATAAGGAGATCAGGAGCCCGGGACGAACAAGTAGGTGATATGGTTGGTTTAACATTTGACAGCAACCACGATTTTAGGACAGGTTACGAGTTCTCAGTGACATCATGGGGCCAGAAAATAGATGTAATATTATATAATCCGTTCAACTTTGATTTTAACTGGGATGCAGTATATAAAGTAAAAACAGGTTTAGAAGATTCGGCGTGGGTGGCTGAATACCAGATCCCTTTGAGCCAGTTAAGGTATAGTAATAAGAAGGAACAGGTATGGGGAATGCATGCATGGAGAGTGATTTCCCGTCTTTCTGAGGAAGACAACTGGGAACAGCAGTACAAAAACAGTCCCGGGATACTTTATAATTTTGGAGAACTCAGGGGCATCGAAGGTTTGAAGAGATCGGGGAGAATTGAAATAATGCCATTCGTCCTCGGTAAACTCAATATCATGCATGCTCAGGCAGGTAATCCTTTCACAAGAAATGGAAGGGCCTGGTCAGGCAATGCCGGTCTTGATGCTAAAATTGGTGTCTCAAGCAACTTCACTATCAATTTGACTGTAAATCCTGATTTTGGTCAGGTAGAGTCTGATCCTTCGGTGATGAACCTGACAGCTTTCGAGACTTTTTACCAGGAAAAACGGCCATTCTTCCTGGAAGGACTGACAATTTTCGATTACAAGCTGGATGATCAGAGTCTTTTCTATTCAAGAAGAATCGGACATACGCCTTCGCTGACATATCCGTCTAATGATACTACTTTCGTCAAATCACCCGAAAAAACAGCCATCCTGAGTGCTTTCAAGTTCAGCGGAACAACTTCCAGGGGATTATCCATCGGCCTGATTCAAAGTATCACCGCTAATGAAACAGCACAGTTAAGCAATCCTGAAGGCAAAATAACCAGTAAGCAGGTCGAACCACTGACAAGTTATACCGTGGTTCGTATCCAGAAGGGATACAATTCCGGAAATACAATATTCGGCGGAATAATCACATCAGTAAACCGCTCTATAAATGATCCGAAACTGGATTTTCTGAGCAGGAATGCATACACCGGAGGCCTCGATCTATTACATTACTGGAATGATAAGAAAAACTATATCGATGCCCGGCTTCTGGGAAGCAACATAAATGGGAGCAATCAGGCTATCACTGCCTTGCAGGAATCATCGACACGGTATTACCAGAGACCTGGTGCAGATTACCTGGGATTTGATACATCAAAGACTCATTTGAACGGCTATGGAGGCAAATTTAAACTTGGCAGGATTTCAAAAATTCATTGGAACTTTTACACCGGCATTTCGTGGCTTTCACCAGGACTGGAGCTGAATGACATTGGATACATGACTTTTGCTGATCAGATCAAAAATGATAATGACATCATTTATCAGACTACAAAGCCTGTTTCAATTTTTCATTCGTACAGTCTTGAGCTCGATCAGTTTAATCTCTGGAATTTTAATGGCACATACCTTGGTTCAGGTGCCAGGCTGAATTTCTCTTCGGAATACAAGAACAACTGGACTTTCAACACAAGCCTGATTTACAATACAAATTCGATCGATCCAAGGTTTCTGAGGGGGGGTCCGCAGATGAAGATTCCCTATATCATTTCTGAATTGGGCACAGCATCAACAGATCCCTCAAAAAAAACAATTTTAATCTTTTCATACAACTATCAGGCAAGGGGAAGTAATTCGGCCACCAGCTACTCCATCGGGCCTGGTATTTCAGTTCGGCCCTTGCAGGTTCTCACAATAGGAGTTACAGCAAATATTGCCAGGAATCATGACCTCCTGCAATATATCACAGCCCTGGATTACATGTCGCAAAAACGTTATATATTCGGAACCATAGATGAAAGAACAGTTGGTCTTACATTCAGGATTAATCTTAATATTTCACCAGAATTCTCGGTCCAGTATTATGGAAGCCCATTCATTTCAAGGGGAACCTATTCAGAATTTAAACATATAACAGATCCTTCAGCAGAGAGCTTCACTGATCGGTTTAAAGTGTATGACTACGCATTGCAGCCATCGGGGAATTACAACCTTGATGAAAACGGAGACGGAATAGCAGACTATAACATTGCGAATCCTGATTTTAATTTTCAGCAGTTCCGTTCGAACCTTGTGGTTAAATGGGAATATCGCCCTGGCTCTTTTATCTATCTGGTCTGGTCCAATGACAGAACAGGAACAACCGGTTCTTCAGGTACTTCTTACCGGCAATCGCTGAACCAGTTAATGAATATCTCTCCGAATAATATTTTTCTGATCAAGTTAAGCTACTGGTTTAATCTGTAGTGGTGTCCAGGAATCAATTATGTTTAATAATCATATCTTCATAAAAGTTAAATTATAAAAGTTCAGTCCGACAGTTTTATTTGACATGTGTTGTTGTCTTTCATAACTTTAACACAATGAATATGGATCATAACAAGTCTGATCCAGGTTTATGAATCCGACATCTTCATCCCTTGGTGGAAAAATATAGTAGTAATCTAATTAAAGAATTATGGCATTTACAGGGTCTCATAACAGGTTTAATGAATTCAGAGATGACTTCTTGAAAGATACAGGAGTAAAAAGTGTTGAGGATAATATGGCACTTTATACTCAGTATGTAACAGCACGATTTGCTGATCAGAATCATCGTTTATTGAGTAATCTCGTAAACGAAATCCAGGACTTATATAAAGTGCTTAAAAAGGTTTAAAGGCCATATCTAAAAGCCACTCCAAAACCCTCACGGAGGGGATTTACGATTATTCAACTATTCAACCTTATTTAAGGAACGTCAACTTTTATCTTTTTACTTTTGTCTTTTATCTTATAATATTCTATATTTGATAATGGTTTCCTAATGTGCTAGTAAACTTATCAATATGTTAGTCAGAACATTTGCCAGTGCCGTTACCGGTATTGATGCCGTTACGGTAACAATTGAAGTTAATGTGTCTCGTGGTATCCAGTTTTTTCTTGTCGGGTTGCCCGATAGTGCTGTAAAAGAAAGTCAGCATAGAATTGCATCTGCTCTAAGGGTACTTGACCATCACTGGCCGGGCAAACAGGTGGTTATTAATATGGCGCCGGCTGATATCAGGAAAGAGGGATCGGCTTATGACCTGCCGTTGGCACTTGGTATTCTTGCTGCCGATGAAAAGGTATCAAAACAGGACATTGAATCTTTTGTTTTGATGGGAGAACTGTCGCTCGATGGAACTCTGCAGCCGGTAAAGGGAGTGCTTCCCATAGCGCTTCGCGCCAGGGAAGAAGGTTTCAAAGGGGTAATAGTCCCGGTGAAAAATGCCAGAGAAGCAGCTGTTGTCGGAGGTTTAGATGTATATGGTATGGAAAACCTCGGAGATGTGGTGGCATTTTTCAATGGAACCAAAAAGTTCATTCCTGTCAAAGTTGACCTTCTGGAGATTTTTGCCAGCGAGGCAAATAAATATGACGTTGATTTTTCTGATGTCCGCGGACAGGAGAGCGTCAAGCGAGCTCTCGAAGTTGCTGCTGCCGGTGGCCATAATATAATTATGATTGGTCCGCCAGGGGCCGGAAAGACAATGCTGGCTAAAAGGTTGCCGACGATCATTCCGCCTCTGACACTTGAAGAAGCTTTGGAGACAACAAAAATACACTCAGTAGCCGGCAAGATCGATGACCATACTGCACTTATGACAAAGAGGCCTTTCAGGAGTCCTCATCACACAATTTCGGATGTCGCGCTCGTTGGCGGGGGTACATTTCCCCAGCCGGGCGAGATATCACTCGGTCATAACGGAGTATTGTTTCTCGATGAGCTTCCGGAATTTAAACGGACTGTATTGGAAGTCATGAGACAGCCTCTTGAAGACAGAGTTATAACAATTTCAAGGGCAAAATCCACTGTTGATTACCCTGCAAGTTTCATGCTTGTAGCAAGTATGAATCCCTGTCCCTGCGGGTTTCATAATCACCCTGAAAAAGAATGCATGTGTTCGCCCGGAATGGTACAAAAATATCTTAACAGGATTTCGGGTCCCTTGCTCGACCGGATTGACATTCACATAGAAGTTGTTCCTGTCAATTACGACAAGCTTTCCGATTCGGGTAAAGTAGAACATTCCTCTGAAGTCCGCGACAGGGTTGTAAGGGCCAGGGCAATACAGGCAAGGAGATTTGAGGCCGTAAAAGGTGTTTACTCTAATGCTCAGATGTCTTCGTCTATGCAGCGTAGATATTGTCAGCTTGATGAGTCAGGCGGGAGATTGCTAAAAACTGCAATGGATATCAGGGGGCTATCAGCAAGGGCTTATGACAGAATCCTGAAGGTTGCCAGAACTATTGCTGACCTGGCTGAATCAGAGAATATTACTGCCGAACACATATCAGAAGCTATTAACTATCGCAATCTCGACAGGGAAGGTTGGGCCGGGTGAGTAGGGAAGTATTTATAATTGTCCGGGGAAGTGTTTTTCGCTTGTTTCATTTAACAATAATGAGACAGCCTGCAGGAATTCTTTTTGATCAAGCGGCTTCTCAAAAACCATATCGGCTCCAAGTAATTTGGCTCCAGGAAGATAACCAGACGGACTAATTCTTCCGCCACCTGAAATCGCTATTATTTTTAACTTTGGATACTTGCTTCTGAGAGCGAAAATGGTCTCCAATCCTTCTCTTTCAGGCATGATAATATCAGTAACCAACAGGTCAGGAACATTTTTTTTAAATAGTTCCATTCCCTCCCTTCCGTTTAATGCTATATCCACTTCATACCCTGCTTTTTCAAGCATTTTTTTAATCATCAGGAGTATGGAAGGTTCGTCATCAAAGACATAGATCTTGGCCATGAGTCAGAGTGTTTTTATAGTATTTTTATCAAGAACTCTTCGTATTACTTTGCTGAAATCGTCTAATATCATTGGTTTTAAAATAACTTCTGAAATTCCGCTTTGCGACAGAGTTTCATCCGATAAATTATCTGCATATCCTGTAATAATTATCACTCTCAATTCAGGACGTATCTTTTTCATCATGATAGCCAGCTCCGTACCTGATATGTTTGGCATACTCTGATCTGTGACTAACAGGGAATATTTTTCTGGATTTTTTTTAAATTCTTCAAGCGCTGAAATGCTATTGCTTGAGATTGAAACCTTGTATCCAAGATTTTCAAGCATTTTCTTACCCATAAAAGTTATTTCAGGTTCGTCATCCACGAACAAAATATATTCGTCTCCCTTTAAAGGTTTCTTCTCGGATTTATCAGATTCCAAAGCATCAGAACCATATTTCGGGAGATAAATCATAAATGTTGTTCCTTTCCCTGGTGTACTATCGACTACTATTGCGCCTCCATAATTATTTATTATACCATGCACAACAGAGAGCCCCAGTCCTGATCCTGAACCTACCTCTTTGCGTGTAAAGAATGGTTCAAAAATTCGTTCTTTTGTTTTTAAATCCATACCGTGACCTGTATCTGAAATAGTCAGTCGGATGTATTCCCCCTTTTTCAGATTGGGAATCTTATCAGCGGTTTTCTGGTCAATTTTTACAGCATCCAGTTTAACATTGAGAATACCGCCGGTTTTCATCATTGCATGATTGGCATTCGTGCACAAATTCATCATTATCTGATGTATATGAGTGGGATCTGCCAAAACAGTGCCTATTTTCTGATCATATTGTTGATTTATTTCAACTCCCGGAGGAAAGGAGGCTTTAATAAGGTTAAGTGCTTCTGTAACAATTGGCTGCAATTGGATAGGTTTATTTTCAAAATCCACCTCTCTGCTAAAGGTAAGTACTTGTTGTACCAGATCTTTTCCCCGGTGAGCAGCATTGTTGATCTGTTCTATATCAAATCTCAGATTACTCTCTACAGGGAGTTCTTCAAGGGCCATATCGGTATAGCCCAGAATAGGAGTCAGAATATTATTAAAGTCATGAGCGATACCTCCCGCCAGTGTTCCAATTGTTTCCATTTTTTGAAGCTGAAATAATTGCTTTTCCAGTTCAGCTCTTTCTCTTTCAAACTTTTGTCGTATTTCAATCTCCTTCTTGAGGTCCTGGTTTGCATTTGAAAGCTGTTCGGTCCGTTCCTCAACTCTTTTTTCAAGAGCATCATTTGCAGTTTTAACATTCTCTTTTTCCTGTTCAAGCAGCATCCTCATATAAAACTCTTTCCGGGTCGATAACTCAAGAAAATAACTTATAAACATCCCTATTATATTTGCGCTGATAAAGAAATAATTATTATTTACCAGGATTGTAAAAGGTGTATGAGATAGCCATATTGCAGAAATCTCATATGAAAATACTATTGACCAGCCGGCTATTAAAGCATAAATGAATCTGGCCCTGATAAATGTATAACCAAAAATGAATATCAGGATCAACCCTGCATAATATGAGTAGTTCTGGACTTTAGCAGCATATATTATCATGATTATTATACCGAAGCCGGTAATGAACATAATACATGATATTACGAACTGCATGTATTTTTTAAATACCCTGGAATAGGAGAATATGAATACTGTAACAAGTACGGGAAATACAATGCCGAACCTGATGAACCAGAATACTTCCTTCAAATCAGGGACTGCAACTGTATCAAGAAAGGCAAATGCCCCGTAAAAGATCATGGAAAGTATCAGCGAGAACCTGAATGGATTCAGCGACTTGATGAAATAGTCATCCTGATATCCTTTTTCGTAAACCGATAGTTCACCCTTGAAAGCAAGGGTCAGATAATTTACTGAAAAAGATTCCTGGCTTGAAGATGGAAGACCGAGTAGACTAGTTCCCACACTTTGTATAATATTCATTGTATTGAGTTTTGCATAGTCTTTTAAGTTAAAAAGTCAGCAGTCTATTGGTTTTTTCTGATCTTAAGGAACAAATTAATACCAAGAGGCTCTTTATCAACGCTTACCAGCTCTTTATTGATATTGGCATCTGAAGCAATCCGGAAAAGGTCCGACTCGGTTCTGAGATTCAGATACCAGTCAGATAATACCTCCATGAGCCTTTTAGTGGGATTCCTTGTACTGAAATTACTTATAACCATTTCACCATCTTCAGCAAGGCAATTTATGTATTTTCGAATGAGAAAGGTGAAATGCTTATCTTTAAAATAGTCAAAGAGCCCGGCACTCCATATCAGGTCATACAGCTTGTAAGAATTAAAACGTAGTGCATTAATCTTGTTATATGATACCTGTCCGTCAAACTTCTCGTTTTTTTTCATAGAGAAGTTTATGGCTGACTGATCAAAATCAATCAAATCAATAGTTATGTTTTTCCCTCCAGAAAAGTCAGAAAGGAATTCATAAACATCTGAACCGGGTCCGGATCCCAGGATCAGTACCTTAGTATTCTCCTTTCTTAAAACCAGGTTTCGGCAATATTCAATGAAAAAATCCTTCCGGTTTCTAACGGCATATGCACCGGGCTGATTTTGAAAAAAGAGATCCCAGTTTTTGTATTGTGAATCCTGGTTTACCTCAAATCTATAAATTTTATCGATAAGGGTAAAATCTCCAGGATAACCATAAGGTTTTACAAATCCATGACCAATGAGAGTGTTCTCATTAAGTATTGTATTAATTTTTTCTCTGAAATTATCTACTTCAGCAGGATCAATTCTATTGACAATTGAAGTGAATCTTTCATAATCCTTAAGTTCAGGTCCCCCGTTTTTTACTAAATATTTTAAAAACTCAGATGTGTTTTCTTCCAGATTGTTCCTCAAATCGTGTGGTTTACTGTTCATGAAATATTAATATAATGATTTCGTTTCTTTTTAATTATTTTGGGTTTTAACAAAGTCTTAAACCTACATACGGTTCACAGTAATCCGGACGGATTTCTGAAAAATGATGTAAATTAGAGACTAACTGATAAAACCAAGCCAGATGAAAATGCTTTCCCTTTCACAAATCGTTAATTCCTTTCAAAAAACAACTCAATTCCCTTGAATCATTATACTGCCAGACCAAAGAAATGTTACAGAGAGAAGCAAGTATTTTTTCCCCATTGAATAACAAGGATATAGAATTTATTTTGATTTTGCAAGAGATAATTTTAATGATTTTATTCTAACAGCAATGCAGCAGCCCCAATTAATCCAGCATCGCTACCTGCAGCTGATTCAACGATTTCAATTTTATCAAAAATCATATCTCTCGCAAGTTCCTTGAATTTTTTTCTGATGCGGGTAAGATACATTTCTCCCCAGCTTGTAAGGCCTCCACCCAGAATAATTATCGGAGGATTGAAAACCTGAAAGATGTTATAGACTATGATCCCGATATAATCAGCGCATTCCTGCATAATTTCTTTTGAGACTGGATCGTCAATTTCAAGACCTTTCATTATCAGCTTTCCATCAACCTGGGAATAGTTAAAATCATCAGGCAGTTGGAGAGTAGTCACCATTCCCTGTTCAGTCTTCTTTTTAAAAAGAAAAGGCAGAGCAAGTCCACAAGCGCATGCCATCAGGCATCCTTCATTTCCGCAGGTGCAAATCTGTTTGTTATCTGAATTTACAATTGTATGGCCAAATTCGCCGGCTGTTCCTGTAATACCCCTGTAAAGCTTATTATTTAAGATGATTCCCGCTCCGATCCCGGTACTGATTGTCAGAAAAATTACAGTTTCATAGCCCATTCCGGCTCCAAACTTGTACTCACAGAAAGCCTGGGCATTGGCATCATTATCAAGTAAAACCGGGATTTTAAAATGCTTTGCTATAGACTGACGCAACGGGAAATTCTTGAAACCTTTAAGATTTGAAGTTGTCAGCGTATGCCCATCCCGGTAACGAACATGACCCGGGAATCCCATGCCTATTCCTTTAAGATCCGACTCGCTGAGTTCGTTTTGGGAAATAAGCTGGTTAATAAGCCCGACAATCTGTTCAACCATCTTGACTTCGTTCTTCCCGGCATGATCATAAACTGTAATCTTATCATGAATTATACCGGTGGTGCTGACTAAACCAACTGATAGTTTGGTCCCTCCCAGATCTACTCCGCAAAGAAGTTTTTCCATATGATTATTATAAAGATTGTTCAGTACGGGCAATTATATCATCCTGTGTATCAGGAGATAGTGTTGTATAGAATGCAGAATATCCTGCGACACGAACTACAAGATCCCTATAGTTCTCGGGATTCTTTTTTGCTGCAAGAAGAGTATCTCTTGAAACGATATTATATTGAACATGCCAGCCCTTAAGAGTTTCAAAAAATGTTCTGATTATTGAAATCAGTTTCAGTTTCTGTGTCTCATTGGTAAGAGCTGACGGAGAGAGTTTCTGGTTTAATAATACTCCGCCAAGGATTTTATTTGTCGGAAGCTTTGATACAGACTTGAAAACTGCTGTAGGCCCTAGAGTATCCGTACCTGAAGTTGGAGAGCACCCCTCGGCCAGTGGCGTAAAAGCTTTTCTTCCATCGGGTGTGGCTGGAACTACTGAACCTGAGGGCACATTTGATGAAATGCTTGATGTGCCGGCATAGTACCCGCATCCAAAAGGACCCCTTCCAAAACGGGTTGTATGGTATTTCTTCAGTTCGTCGATATAGTACATATATGCTTCACAGAGGAGCCTATCCACATAATCATCGTCGTTACCGTATTTAGGGGCATAATTAAGGAGCAACTGACGTATCTTCTCACCTTCTTTTCCTTCAAAATTATTTTTCAGATTTTCGATAAGCGTTTCCTTGCTTATAGATGACTCTTCAAAAACAAGTTTTTTGATTGCTGCCAGTGAATTTCCAAGATTGGCTATTCCGACCTGGAGCCCCGAGATGAAATCATACACAGAACCACCTTCTTTAATGGTTTTTCCCCGACTGATACAATCATCCACAAATGCAGAACAGAGTATATCGGGAACCAGTTCTTCAATAGCGAGATCAGCTGCAGTGTCGATTTCAATCGTTGCCATGGTATAAAATTCGACCTGATTCTTCCATGCCTGCATCAGCTGGCTGAAGTTATTGAAATCTTTAAACTCACCTGTTCCATGATGAAAGGTTTTGCCTGACATTTCATCCCGACCATTATTCATGGAAGCCAGAAATACCCTCATAAAATTAAGAAAGCTCATTCCTGTGCATCTGTATCCCCATTTTCCCGGGACTGCTATTTCGATACATCCAATGGCAGAATAGTTATAAGCGTCATCTTTCTTAATACCAAGGTCTATCAGCGACGGGATTACAATCTCATCATTGTTGAAGGCAGGCATCCCGAATCCCTTTCCAATTACATTGACGCATTGGGCCAGAAACTCATTACTGATATGCTTATGGAAACGCACAGATAAATTAGGCTGGGTCAGCTTCATTCTGCCTACAGAATCGAGGATCAGGAAACTGAGATCGTTTACAGCATCTTTGCCGTCTAATGTCTGACCGCCTATTGTAACATTCTGATATAGAGGGCCTCCTGCTGAGTACCTGGTATGTGACCATGACCGGATCTTGTTTATAGAGAGTAATTTCAGCCAGGTGTTTTCGAGAAGCTCCAGTGCAAACTCCTCATTGATTTTGCCAGGTATAAGATCATTTTTATAGAATCGGTACAGATATTGATCCATTCTTCCAAGTGATACAGAATGACCATTGCTCTCGATCTGAAGAATCAGCTGTACAAACCAGGTCAGCTGCAATGCTTCATAAAATCCCGAAGGAGGATTCACAGAGATATTACTGCAGATTTTACTTATTGTTCCAAGCTCAGATTTTCTATTCATATCAGGTTCACACTCTGATAATTCAAGTGCAAGTCTTTCAAACCTTCCGATAAAAATCTGAAATGCTTTTATGCCAGTAATAAGAGCATTGTAAAAGTCCTGTTTTTCAAAAAAGCGTTGATCCTGTTCATTAAGAATACTCTGGCTTGTTTCTATTTCCTTTAGATATCCTCCAAGACCAATATTGAGAATCTTTTCAAAATTTACCGCAATATGCGCATCTCCAGAAGTAAGATTACCCTCTGCCCTGATAATTCCAGCATCGTGAATTTCCCTGTTTATTGGAGACATGAGTGAATAACCTCTTTCAATTAAAGTTTTTCCATTCCACCAGCCGCAGATCTCTTTCAACTCCTTTTTCTGTTCCTCAGTAACAAAAAATGCATCTCCCGGACGTTTGTCAAATTCGTCCAGTTCATTTATAATCCATGAGGTAACATATTCAGGGAAAATCGGAGCAGCCCTGAGTTTAGATGACTGGTTACCAACAATAAGTTCCCCATCGCTGATAAAGATCGACATCTTCTTCAGTGTCTTTTCCAGGGCATAGGCCCGTTTAAGGATTACCGGAGAGCCTTCGAATTCCTTATAAACCTCAGTATAGTATCCAGCCCTTTCTGTACAGATTGTGGATCGTACAGAGAGAATATTGCTTTTAATTTTTGCAATACGTTCTGAGATTTCTGTTGTTTTCGTATCAGATATCATTTCAGTTCAGAATTTTTGAAATAAGACCCCTCTTTTCAGCGTATTCTGTGAA